>Ga0208481_1000015_pt1 | contig 51540 bp, 52 predicted proteins | sample LakMenEpi02Jun10_FD_150662 | JGI IMG/M metagenome (GOLD analysis project Ga0208481, IMG submission 150662) | Freshwater microbial communities from Lake Mendota, WI - 02JUN2010 deep hole epilimnion (SPAdes) | ecosystem: Environmental > Aquatic > Freshwater > Lake > Epilimnion/Euphotic zone ... | reverse complement strand
AGCCTTCTTAGCTACAGTCTTCTTTGCAACTGCCTTCTTAGGTGCAGCCTTCTTAGCTACAGTCTTCTTTGCAACTGCCTTCTTAGGTGCAGCCTTCTTTGCTACTGCCTTCTTTGCAGCAGGCTTCTTAGCCACTGCTTTCTTTGCTGTTGTTGCCATTTGTTTCGCTCCTTTGTTTGCGGCCTTTTCGACCTTTGCAGTGATCGCAGGTGTTGCTTTAGCAGCTTTCACTACAGCCTTGTTGATCGCCTTAGATGCTTTTGCAGTTACTTCAGGTGTGGCCTTTTCAATTGCCCTAGCTGCTTTAACTACGCCTCGTCTAGCGTCTTCTTTGACGTCATCGATTTTGTCTTCTAACTTGTCGACAGCCTCTTTGACTTCTTGCTTGATTTCCTTAACAGCGTTCCTACGAGAACGTCCGCCTCTTACAAGGTCATCTAGTAATCCCATTTAAAACATCCTTACTTTGGGGTCTCTTAAAGATTAGTGGCATTTATTACACAGATGGAGACAAATTTGTGTTTATTTTTTAGCGAGTTTTGCAAATATTTTTAGCCGTTTGAGCGACGTCTTTCAAGAATTTCGTCTAGTGTTTCGGAGCTTAGTTTTTCTTTAACTTCACGAGCTTGATCTAGCTCTCGAACTTCAGCCCACTGCACGTTCTCAATTTTTCCAAGCCTGGCTGAAAGAGGGTCTGGCAAACGATTAACTTCTACTTTTGCAACTGGCTGAACTTGGGTTTCTTCTTGTTTCGCAATACCCTCTAAATCGGCTTGAAACCAAGGGTTTTGCTGGGTTCTAACCTGAATTTTTGGTGCATTTGCTGCTTTGGTTGGCACTGCAACGCGCTCAACTCTTTTTCTTCGCTTAGTTAGATCACCTAAACCGCTTTTACCGGAAGGTGTCAGGAAACCTAACCAGAGGACAGCGATAACTAATAGAAGTAGTCCGCCTGTCCCTGTGATTTCCATAGGTCAAGACTATATATCTCTTGTTATTTTCCTTGGCAAGTTAAATATTGCTCTCGGCGTGTCTAAATTGGTAATTTTTCGCTATTTTTCGAAATCGTATTTGATTTTGGGGACCGCTCGTCGGAGCCATCGATTGAGAACTCCGTCGGGAACTTCCTCAGCGGTCAGTGCAAAGACATAGTGATCACGCCAAGCATTATTGATGTGGATGTAATTCTTCTTGAGTCCCTCGTAACGTAGCCCTAGCTTTTGCACAACGCGAATGCTTGCTCCATTTTCTGGACGGATGTCAATCTCTACTCTGTGTAAACCAACAACCTTATAGACATAGTCCATGGCTAGAGCAACTGCGGTTGGAGTAATAGAGTTACCGGCCACCTCAGGAATAATCCAGTAGCCAATTACACAAGAGGAAACAGATCCGTGCAAGATGTTGGCTACGTTTAGTTGTCCAACTACCTCACCTTTATAAAGAATAAGGAATGGAAGTCCTTCATCATTCTCTAGTTGTCTAAGTAATCCCCTGACTTGAGCTTTGAAATCAAATGAAGTTGGACCATTGGGGTTAGTTGCTTCCCACGGCTTTAGCCAGGGGCGATTAGAAATGACAAGTCGCTCTAATGTCTTAGCATCACGGGCTTTGATGATGCGCAAAGAAATCTCACCGTGGGTGAGGGCAAAAGAGTTGCTCATGGTGGCAAGATTAGTGGCATGAACGAAATCTCGCTTGCTAAAGCAACTATTCGCAAGCAAATTCTCAACCTTCGTACTTCTGGTAACCAGTCAAACCATGCCCTCCTAGAGAATCTCCTGGCTGTTGTGAAAATGCACAACCCTAAGCGTGTTGCCACATACATCTCTTATCCAACCGAACCTGACACTAAAGTCTTTATCCAAACCCTGCTAGCTGAGGGAATAACTGTTCTGGTCCCTGAAACTCTTGAAGATGGCATGCTCTCTTGGCATGAGTATCTGGAGACCGAAGAGGTATCTCTAGCCGCTGGCGATCTGTTGTTTGTTCCAGCTCTTGCTGTTGATGAGTTAGGTAATCGACTAGGTCGCGGTAAGGGTTATTTCGATAGAGAAATCTCTTCACTTACTGATGTCTTGGTTTATGCAGTGGTATTTGAGAATGAGGTCCTAGATACAGTCCCGGTTGAAGCTCATGACCAAAGAGTTGACGGTGTGGTAACCCAAGAGCAGATTCGCAAAATAAACTAGAGCCATGCCCACCTATTCATACAAGTGCACCAAATGTGCTCACGAGTTCGATGTTCAACAGTCGATTACCGATGACGCCATTGCTAGCTGCCCTGAGTGTAAGGGTAAAGTGCAGAAAGTATTTGGCAAGGTTGGCGTTACCTTCAAGGGAACTGGCTTCTATAGAACAGACAGCAAGCCTGTTTCACCTAAGAAAGATAACTAATTAGCCCCAGTGTGGTGGCTTATCGCTTCTTAGACGATCATCGTTAGAAGTATTTGAATCTCCCCACGCAGCATCGGTATCCTCATGAACTCGAGGAACAGCCTGGGTGTTCAACATGGTTGGAGTTATCTCCACTCCCAAACGAGTAGCAATTCTTTCAGCTACTGCCTGCGGATCACTAAAAACTTCAAATGAATAAACCCTTTGATAACCCCAACCTAGAGATCTAAGTAGAGCTGGTCTCAATCTGATTCGCTCAGTCCCAGTTAGATCTGAGTTAGCCCAGTCTGGTTCAACGATTAATGATTGGTTACCAAAGGATGCCACCAGAGGAATTCGTTCTCCAAAGCCCTCAACAACTCTGATACCAAAGCGCTTGAGTCTTCTTGATAGATCAGCAAGCATTGGGTCTGAATCAAAGGTGTCAGTTTCAACGGAGTCGTTATAGATAGGTCTGAGAAGTGTTGACAGGTACGCAGTAGCACCTTCAGGTCCTAGCTCAGGTAAGTCATAGGCACTGAAGCAGCTAACGATAGTCAGTGAGTATCTGGCGCTTACCAACATGTTGGCAAGCCATCTTCTAGCCTCAGGTTCATTCAGTAAGCCAAAGTGTGAAAGTAGCTTGCCCTGAGCTGTTCTGCCAAAGCCAATAGTAAAGATGATGCGATCAGCCAAGCGGTGATTCAGATCAGCAAGGGTTGTGATTTCGAACTTCTCACGACCGTGCTTCTCGAAATACTCCATAAATTCTGGCTTCGCTTCAAGCGCTTCCTGCAGGGCTATGTCCAGGTTCTCAACGTGGACAGCACTAGCACTAACTACCAATAGTGATTCATCTGCTGAGTGCTTGACGTGGTCAAGGATGAGTTCGATAACCTTCTCAACCTCAGCAGCCGGAGACTCGGTGCTAGCAGTCTTGTTGCCAAGAGTTCTGTTTTCACCATTGACGATGACAAGGTCCAGTGCTGACTTGCCATCGAACTCATTAGCGGTTGGCTCAACTTCAAGTCTTCCTTGGTAGAACTCTTTGTTGATGAGTTGACTAAACAGTTGTCCCTTTAGTCGGTATGAACGCTTGAGGACTTCACGACCAAAGATAGAACTAATCACATCAAATGAACTAGGTGCCTCAGGGGCTTTGGCCTTGAGAGATAGCTGCCATTCAACTTCAAAACCATTAGGTTCAGAAATCATTGGGTCTCCAAAAGCGATGACCTGCTTCGCTCTCATAAGACCCGATAGGTTCTCAGCAATAGTTGTTCCGCAAGCATCCATGATGATTACAGCATCAAAGACTCTCTCTTGGAGTAATTCAACTGGTAACTCATAAGGACTAGAGGCAACGTGCGAGGCAAGGCTAGGCCAAAGCTTTCTAGCATGTTTGGTCATTAGTGGCAGTGAAGAAATTCTTTCTTTTAGAACTGTTCTGATTGCTTCGAGTTCTTGAGGTAGTTCTTGGCCTAACTGGTTCCAGCGTCTAGCAGTTTTGTGTGAGATCTCTTTGCGGGATTCCATCAATAGACGCTGATCGGCCATCACAAACTTGGTTTCAAGATCGGCAAGTAGTTCTGGTGTGTAAGAGGTGAAGGCGTTATCCCCCACTAGTAGATACTCAAGGGCTGATAACCACCAACACTGATCAAACTCAGCGATCAAAGATTCATTACGAGCACCATTGACAGCAAGCGATCGAACTAGAGAACTAAGCCCTGCATCTTGAACTCTCTTACGAAGATCATTCTTGGCAACCAGGTTGTCAAGTGGAGCAGTCTCTGTTGCTAGTGCTCTCAGCTTTTTGCTTAGTTCGCTGATTGGTAACTCAATCAGGTTAGGACGATCTGGGTTCTGGTCTAGGTGTGAATCAAGTTTGATTAAGTCAGCAACCAATGATTGGTAGATGACCTGAGCATCGTCCAGACCAAGTGGAACATTAGGCAGGATTGCTTGAGTGCAGAGCGCTTTCCACTGTGTTGCCTGCTCTTCAATCTGCAGAAGGGCTACGTGCAGGTCACTTACTGAAACTCCAACACGGACATACTCTTTAGCGTGCTTACTTAGAGCACGCCTGGTCTTTCCAGACATGCCATTCTTCTCACGGCGAGGGCTGGTAGCGGTAATCAAATCAGTTAGCGGTCTATCAAAGACATCAGGGCGGAATCTATCCAGTGTTCCTCTGATGCTGATTAGAAGTCTTAGGTATTCTCCCCATTGAGCTACGTTCACTGCATCTGGGAAATGGACCTGCTTAGAGATATCGTCAAGTCTTTGGCCAAATGAAGGCAAGACATCATCGGCTAGGCGGCTGGCTAGTGATAAAACCCTTGGCACCTCGGTTGGATCTTCGAATCTTGAATTAGCCCAAGGACTTGATTGGACTGAAAGTTCAAACTCCCCTAGTTCAACTGCTTCATGCAATAGGGCGATGGCAGCTGTTCTGTTTCTAGTTTCAAATAGAGCCGATCCAGCAATACGAGCATTGGTTTTTGGAGGCTTTGGTAGTGAACTTAGCTCAGCTAGTTTCTCTAGAGCATCGGAGATACTGATACCTAGAACCGGGTGCTTCACGCTAAGTGAGTCTTGATATTCGGCTAGTTTCTCCGCAGCAAAGTTTCTGGCTTCATTGGCTTCTTGCAGACTAGCTGGAGTGGATTTCTCATAACGAGAAATAGCGCTGACCACATCTAACCAAGCAGAATATGAGCGCACCATCAGTCCACTCAGTCCTGACTGAGTGAGTCTTGCCGATAGCTCGTTGATGGTCTGTCGTCGTGGAGCAATAACTAAGGCACGTTTACCTTCTGCTGAGAAAGCAGCCAAGATGTTAGCAACGGTTTGGGTATAACCAGTGCCAGGCAGAGCTTCAACAGCAAAAGAATCTCCTGCTACTGCTCTCTTGATTATCTTGACCTGGTTTGAATCAGCATCTGCCGCCAGAAGGACATTAGGCAATACATCAACTTCAGACTCAATTGGTTTGCCTAAAGCAATCTTGGAAACAAAAGAGTTAGGTTCTGGGGGTAGCTCTCGAAGCATCAAGGTTGGTGCTGTGACAGCGTTGGTTAGGGCTAGTGTTCTTTGAATCTCAAGCTCAGGAACATCCTTGGTTGCATCGGCTAGGAAGCTAAGCAGAGTGATAGGAACTAGATCGGTTGCTTCACGATAGACCCGGTTGAGCTTTTGAACATCTAGGTCAATCTGGAAGTGCTTCTTCAAAGTTATTACTAGTTCAGGGTTTACAAAAGGCTCACCAACCAGAACTAGTTCATAGTCTCTGCCTCGACGAATAAGTTCAGCTCCCCACATCATGGCTGGGATTCTGAGGTCAAGGTTCACAGTTCTAAAGTCGATTGAGCCAGCAAGTAAAAATATGGTTTCAAGACCGAAGTTTGAATGCAGTCTTTCGCTCTTGATTTTGATGTGTCGGGCTTCGGTTAGCGCCTTGGAATAAGCAATTGGGTCTCTGACCAGGTTTGCTAATAGACCTCGGTGACTCTTAGTAAAAAGGGATAAACCCACTGGGTGTGATTTCTCAAGATTGACTAAACCAAGAACATCTAGATCTAGGTTGGTCAGCGGATTAGCTCCACCGATGCCTCTGATCTCTTCCAGCCATCTGGTGTATTGCTCTTGTGTTCTGTCTTGTTCACTCATTAGAGAACTAGCCTAACTTTGACGCTTTCACGAACATCGTAGGCTGGGCTGGATTCGGGTAAGTTTGACTGATGTAGCGATGATTTGCCCTCGTAGCTCAGTGGATAGAGCAGTGGTTTCCTAAACCATGTGCGGAAGTTCGATTCTTCTCGGGGGCACCCTTAGGCAGCTTTAGGTAAAGCCAGATACTCATCCCACGTAGGTTCTAGTTTTTCAGCACCTCTAATAAGCCATGCTCCACCATGAGGCATCTTTGGTGTGAAGGATAAGCTCCAACCCATTTCATTCAAAGTCTTATCACCTTTAATGTTGTTACATCTAAGGCAAGCAGCTACTAGATTCTCCCAAGAGTCCGTTCCACCTTTTGATTTAGGTTGAACGTGATCAACTGTGTTAGCCGCTCTATTGCAATATGCGCAGCGGTGAGCATCTCTTCTTAGAACTCCCCTTCGAGAAAGTGGGATGTTTCTAGATCCTGGCACTCGGACATATCTACTCAACAGAATTACCGAAGGCAATTCGTATTCACTTGTTGCACTGTGCACCTTTTGCTCTGTTGAACCTTCAAGCACGGTGGCTTTCTTGTTAAGCACCAAAACAATGGCTCGCTTGAATGAGACCACGCCCAGTGGCTCGTATCCCGCATTCAAAACTAGTGTTCTCATGTTGCATCCTTTCGAAATCACCTGCACGGATTGCAGGTTTTCGTATCTATCAACTACAAGGCTCAAACAAAAAACGCGTCACCGTGATCGGTAACGCGTCTAAGCAGAGAAAGTTTGACAAGGACAAACTACGTGAAGATGTTCAAACTCATGCTTGGCAGGCACAGGGAAGGCATCCATTAGTTTCTCCTTTCAAAGCCAAAAGTTGACTTGGGAAAAGATTACGACCTAAGGCGAAAAATGCCTAGGAAACACACCAAAGTAAAAGGTTAAGAATTGGTGCTGTTTTTAGTCGATTACGCGAGCGTAGTAGACGTTTGGAGTGTAGATAGGAGCCAGCTTCACGCGATCCCCTGGTCTAGGAGCGTGATAGAACATGCCTGAACCTGCATAAATGCCGTTATGGCTGTGGTTGCTCATGATTACAAGGTCGCCTGGTCTAGCGTCTGACTTCTTGATTCTCTTGATTCTTGGGTGAGCTGCCTGAGCGTTCACAGAGTGAGGAAGCAGTAGACCAAACTCTGCAAAAACCAAGCGAACATAACCTGAACAGTCAAGACCGGTTGGTAGCTGACCCCCGAGGATGTATGGAACACCTACGTGCTTAGCGGCCACCTTCATGATGTCATCAGCTCTTAGTTCTGAGTACTTAGGGTTAGCAGCTAGATCAAAAGCGGTAAGACCGGTGTAACCGAAGTAGTTGTTTCTATCGGTTAGACGTCTTAGGTCATTAGCGGACATGATGCCATAGGAACCGCGCTCATAGCTAATAGTTGCCTCAACAGCAATGGCCAGGCTCTGAGCCTCACCTGCTGCTCCTTGAGAATTAGAAGCAAGACCTGACAGAGCGGTAACAGCTGGGCTGTATGCGTAAGCAGGAAGGCTAGCGGTTGCTGTTACGCCACCGATAACGCTCATCACAACTGCAGTTTTCACTGCTGCTCGCTTACGAAGAGGAAGTTTGGCGATAGGTCTGATTAGAGAAGTTGGAGAACCCTCAACCTGAGGAGGGTTTGCTTTGAAGTATTTGCGATCTAGCTTGGCTGATCTTTTTTCGGCCTTAAGAGCTGCTCTGGTTTTACGCTTTCTTTCGCTTTCCCGGATGGATCTGCGACTGCGAAGTTCAAAAGATTCGAGGACATTGATTTCAACGTCTGCGCGACGGCGTCCAGATGGCTTTTCAGTCAAAACATATCCTCCTTACTAATTCTTTGGTGTAAAAACCTAAAGTCTTATGCGAGTCCGTATTTCTAAATGAACTGTTCTCGCTCCTTGGACTGGGTTGGCTGCCTCAAGGTTCTATAAGTTTACCCCGAAATCGCTTCCTAAAAGATTATCCATAGCCCCAAAGGCTCTGAAGCCCAGTATTTACGCAGGAATAACAAATATATGAGCCACGTCAAAGGCGGTGAGGCTAACCGAGTTCTGGCCCTCTACGGTGGTTACAAGAACCCTGTCTGTGGCCTGGGTGGCCACTATTCGAGCTCCTGGGACCACTTCGGCTGCCTTTAGGTGGGCTAGAGCATCGGAATAACCCTGAAGGGGCTCAGCGATTCTCTTCACTATGACTTCAACCCCTAAATGCTCTATAAGAGGTGTAACAACCTCACCCATGGCAGTTGATTCTCCCCTGCCCAGGTGCTCTAGTCCTGGGATCGGATTGCCAAAGGGAGAGATCTCTACATCTTTTACTAGTTCTAGGATCTTGAGTTCAACCTGTTCACTCATGACGTGCTCCCAGCGGCAGGCTTCCTCGTGAACTAGGTGCCACTCAAGGCCAATGACATTGGCTAGAAGTAGTTCAGCTAGTCGATGCTTACGCATGACCTCAATGGCAAGCTGTCTGCCTTCGGTTGTGAGTTCTAGGTGACGATCTCCCGAGACTACGACCAAACCGTTTTTCTCCATACGGGCCACTGTTTCAGAAACTGTTGGGCCTGAGTGATCGAGACGCTCTGAGATGCGAGCACGCAGAGGCACATGGCCTTCCTCTTCGAGTTCCAAAATGGTTCGAAGATACATCTCGGTAGTATCAATCAAATCGGTCACCTGATAAGCCTAAATCGTGAAGGGCTAAGCCCGACTAAACTTTGGGACATGACTTCGATTATTATTCCTGCAGAATTACTGCCTCAAGATGGCCGCTTTGGCTGTGGGCCTTCTAAAGTAAGGCCTAGCCAGATAGCTGCTTTCGCTAAGGAGGGTGCTGAACTGATGGGCACCTCACACCGTCAGGCACCAGTGAAGAATCTAGTCAAGCGTGTTCAAGAAGGTCTGATGGATCTCTTTCACAACCCTGAAGGCTACGAGATCGTTATCGGTAACGGTGGTTCAACTGCATTCTGGGACGTGGCCTCATACAGCCTTGCTGAAGGTAAATCACAACTTCTAGTGCACGGTGAGTTTGGAGCTAAGTTTGCCACATCACTTAGCGCCCCATGGCTAACCAAGCCAACCGTTATTCAAGGAGAGGTTGGCTCAAGATTAGAGCTGAGAGCAGAATCTGGAATCTCTGCCTATGCATATCCTCAGAACGAAACTTCAACCGGTGTTGTAACCCCAGTTGAGAAAGTTGCTGGAGCAGATAAAGATGCTCTGTACTTCACTGACGCAACTAGTGCTGCCGGTGGTATCGACTTTGATCCATACAAAACAGATGTTTATTACTTCGCTCCTCAGAAGAACTTCGCTAGCGATGGCGGGCTCTGGTTTGCACTGATGTCACCAGCCGCTATTGAAAGAGCAGAAAGAATTGCTGCTAGCGATAGATACATCCCTGAGTTCCTATCTCTAAAGACTGCTATCGATAACTCTCGTTTGAACCAGACTCTAAACACCCCTGCCATTGCAACCCTGTTCTTCCTAGCCGACCAGGTTGATTGGATGAATAACTCAGGAGGCTTGGCTTGGGCAGACAGCAGAACCAAAGCTGCCTCTGACCACCTCTACGCATGGGCTGAAGCTAGCTCTTTTGCAACACCATTTGTCACTAACCCTGAACACAGATCTCAGGTTGTTTCAACCATTGACTTTGATGAGTCAGTTGATGCTGCTGAGGTGGCCAAGGTGTTACGTAGCAACGGAATTGTTGACACCGAGCCTTACCGAAAGCTAGGCCGCAACCAATTGCGTATTGCCACCTTCACAGCAACTGAACTAAGCGACGTTCAGCAACTAACCAAGTCAATCGACTACGTCGTTTCAAACCTGGGTTAGATTATCTTCATGCGTTGGATAGCTAAAGATTCTGAAAGAAAACCAGACCCTGCACCAATCAATGGAACAGTAAGAATTGCCGTTGTTGTTGGAATGATTGGCTTTGCTCTTGCCCTTGTCGTTTCAGTTGTTTTCTATGACCAGATCACTAGTCCAAACAAGGTTTGGTATCCATACACCTGCGTGGTGGGATTAGTTCTTGGCGTCCTCGCTTGGTTCAAGGTCGGCAACCGCTAACTCTTCTTCAGCATCTTCTTCAACATCCTCTGATTCGGCTGCAGCTTTAGCTGCCTCCTCTTCATCGATTGCATTAGCGGCATCAATAAATGCCTGTCTTTCAAGTTCTAACTGCAGCGCTTGGTAATCAGCAAGGCGTTCTGACCAAGGAACCCACTTAGGGGCAACCAGTGAATCTTCCCCTGGCACCATGACAACTTCACAAAGACTTGGTTCAGTTACTGGATCTGCTTGGAAAATAGTTACTGACCAACGCCATCCTTGATAGCCAAGTTTCTTAGCTTCAAATAAGTATGTGGAGATGCCTTCGCCCTCATCGATAACTTCGATGAATGCTCCAAGCTCATTCTTTTCTGCTGCAGACTTAGCCGCCACTTCAGCAAAAGCCTTCAGGTCAAAAAGATTCTTTACCTGCTTTTCAGGCTTTCTTAGTTTGACAAACTTAGGAAGTTTTTTGAGCCTAGCCATTATTTATGTAACTGGTCGGCAAGGGTTCTAAGCAAGCGAGAAAGCTTCTCGGCGTTAGCACCTTCTGGAATGTGACCGGCTTCAATGCTTGGACGAATCTTGTCCAAAGCTGAGATCAAGCCTTCAACCAATATGACCATGTCATCTTTGTTCATACGAGTGCTTGCACGCTGCTTCTTCTCTAGGCTCTCTGGAACCTCGATGATGCGCATGGTCATAACCTGAGCACCACGCTTAGAGTCAACAATGCTGTATTCGATGCGGGTGCCAGGCTTCACATCTGTGGTTCCCGCAGGTAGGTTGCTGACGTGAAGGAAAGCTTCCTGACCTTCATCTGATTGCACAAAGCCAAAGCCTTTGACATTATCAAAGAACTTCACGTGTCCTGTTGGCATAACTACCTCTTTCGTTGCCGCAGGGTTCATTTTACTTCAGTCAAGCCAGTATTCTAAAAGGATGGCAAATAAAGGCTCTAAGAACAAGGCTGTTAACCCAGCTGAACCAACCAATCCTGTTGAGAAATACCTTGCCTTTGGCTTCTTGATCAGCATCGCTATCTCAGCTGCTGCCGTATTCGTTATCCTTCTGGCCCCGTTTGTGAACAATACCTGGGTGCCAACTGGTTGGGGAATGATCCCTATCTTGGTTATGCCTTTTGGTTTTCTCTGTCTAATTGCACTTCTTGTCGTAAACGGCAGAAACCGCAATAAAGCCAACCGGTCAAACTAAACCTAATGAGCGAAGTCCTCCAAGTTGCCAAGGCTCTAACTCAATCCAGCGATTCCGACCTAGTCCGAGTAGTTGGCATTAGATTGATGCCAACAAACTCTTTCAATGACTTCTTTGATTTTGCGGCAGCACTACTAAAACCCCAAAACCTTAGTGGAGCAGTTTCTGCTCTAACCAAAAACCAAATCCTTGCCTTTGGCAACTTAATCAATAACCAAAGCACCAAGGCAGATGCCAAAAGTCTTAGTTCATTAGCGACCATGTTCCTGGTTCTCAAAACTGAAGATGGAACATACAAACCCCTCGAATCAGCAGTCACCGCATTCAAGCAACTGGTTTCACCAAAGCTGTTAGAAGAGCTAAAGGCAAAGACTGCTCTGACAGATTCCAACCCTGTTTTTGATCAACGCCTAGTGGATTCTCAAGCGGGCTTGTGTGTCTTTGAAACTATCCAGGCACTAACTGAACTAGTAATTGAACTTGAGCAGCATTACGTGCGTGAAGTGGGCAAAGGTCAGGTTGGTCTGCCTGAGCTAAAGAGGATAGGCCTGCACCTAGGTAGAGATGTTGAGTATGTTCGACTGCTCTATGCCTTAGCTCAAATGGCTTCTCTTATCGGTATCTCGGACAAGAGATGGAAGGTAGGGGCCAAGTACTCAACTTGGCTAACCAGTTCTCCTGAAGAGCGCTGGCAATTGATTGCAACCACCTGGCTATCGTTACTTGGTGAGGCTACTGCAGCAGAGATATCAACTGCTAGCAATATCAAGGATGCTTTCAAAGAAACCTTCCCTATTGCTAACGATGGTTTTCTCTCACACATAACCAGGCTCACTTCCTTGGCAGAGCACATTGGGCTATCAAGTGCTGATCAGCTAACCAGCTGGTTCAAAGAATTAGTATCTGGAAATTTGAAGAAGGCAACAGCGTTACTGAAAGAGAATCTTCCAGCAACCCAGAACAGAATCATCATTCAAGCTGATCTGACCATTATTGCTGTAGGCCCGCTACCAACAGCTAAGGAGTTAGAACTTAGAAGATTTGTTGAGACTGAAAGAATCGGAGTTGCCTCAACCTATCGAATCAATACTCTGAGCGTTACCTATGGACTTGAAACTGGAATGAGTGAAACACAGATTCGAGAACTACTAACTGAGCTCTCTGGTTCTTCATTGCCTCAACCTGTTGACTATTTGATTCGCGAGGCTGCTACAAGATTTGGCAGGTTGGTTTTGCGAGAGATTCCTAATGGAACTTTGATTCAATCAGAGGATCAGATTCTGCTAACTCAGATTCTCAATGATGCAACCTTGAAGACGTTATCCATTTCTAAAGTTTCTGAAAGCACTCTTGAATCAAGGTTTGAACTAGACATTGTTTACTATCTCCTTCGTGAGAGTAAATATGCTGCCATTAGAAAAGACAGCAAAGACCAGGTTGTTAGTAGTTGGCGAGCAGCAGGCTCAAACGAGTTAGCCCTAATGAGCACATCTTCAGTCATGGAAGACATCCAGAAATGGCGTGACCACGATAAGCGTCTAGGTGAAGCCCCCGAAGGGCAGGACCTAGTAAGACAGATTGAAATGGCGATTAAGACTAAGGCCACCATCCTTATCTCTTTGCAGATGAATGGAACAGCAAGAGAGTTCTCCATCGAACCAACTGGTCTTGCTAATGGCCGACTAAGAGGCAAAGACAGGCAAGCGGACTGTGAGCGAGTATTACCGCTAGCCAGCATCACCGGTGTTCGCTTAGGCTAGAAGGATGTCTGCCGGACCTCTAATCGTTCAAAGCGATAAAACAGCTCTGCTTGAAGTGGATCACCCTCAAGCAGCAGATGCTAGACACGACCTAGCTGTATTCGCCGAACTAGAGCGAGCGCCAGAACATGTTCACACCTATCGCATTACAAAGCTTGGACTATGGAACGCAAGAGCAGCAGGGCATGAGAGTTCCTTTGTTCTAGGGGTATTGGATAAATACAGTAAGTTCCCTATTCCAGCAAGCATCAGAGTCGATATCGAACAGACCATGTCTCGCTATGGTCGCCTAGTTATCCGCAAGGGTGATTCAGGAGATCTAGAGCTTTACTCAGATGAGCCTGCCGTATTACTTGAGACCACCAGGCAGCGTAAGGTCAATGACCTCCTTCTTGACCGAATAGATCAGAACACCTGGCGCATAGCCGAATGGGCTAGAGGTCAAATCAAACAAGAACTTCTAAAGCTAGGTTGGCCTGCTGAAGATCAAGCTGGTTACACCCCCGGCATTCCTCATGATATTGATCTGGTTCAACATGGATGGGGTCTCAGAGATTATCAAGCGTTGGCTGTCGAGAAGTTCTGGGATGGCGGATCAGGTGTTGTTGTTTTGCCTTGTGGAGCTGGTAAGACAATCGTTGGAGCAGCCACTATGGCTAAAGCCAATACCAATACTTTGATTTTGGTTACCAACACAGTTTCAGCGAGGCAGTGGCGAGCAGAACTTCTAAAGAGAACAACTCTCACAGAAGAAGAGATTGGTGAATACAGCGGTTCGATGAAAGAGGTCGCTCCTGTCACAATTGCTACCTATCAAATTCTGACTACCAAGCGCAAGAATGAATATGCGCATCTAGCTCTTCTCAATGATCATGACTGGGGACTCATTGTTTACGATGAGGTTCATTTACTTCCTGCACCTATCTTCAAGATGACTGCTGATCTTCAAGCAAGAAGAAGACTTGGACTCACCGCAACTCTGGTTCGTGAAGATGGCAAAGAGGGGGATGTCTTTTCTTTGATTGGCCCCAAACGTTTTGATGCCCCATGGAAAGAAATTGAAGCTCAAGGATATATCGCCCCAGCCGCTTGCTTTGAAGTGAGGATTGATCTTCCAGTTGATGAACACTTTGAATATGCGATTGCTAATCAAGAAGACAGATATCGTTTATCCGCAAGTTCAACTGCGAAGATTCCTGTAATTCAAAAACTCTTAGCTAAGCACGCTGGCGAACCTACTTTGATTATTGGTCAATACATTGACCAATTGATGACTGTTGCTGATGCCCTCAAAGCTGAACTAATTACTGGTGAAACACCGGTTAGCGAAAGAGAGCGATTATTCGCTCAGTTTAGAGAAGGCCGCATTGGGGTTCTCGTGGTTTCTAAGGTTGCTAACTTCTCCATTGATTTACCTGAAGCATCTGTAGCTATTCAGATATCTGGTTCTTATGGCTCTCGCCAAGAAGAGGCTCAACGTCTAGGGCGAATACTCAGGCCTAAGGCTGATGGCAGAACCGCTAGTTTCTTCACCCTGATTGCCAGGGACACAGTGGATCAGGACTTTGCTCAGAATCGTCAAAGGTTCTTAGCTGAGCAGGGCTATGCCTATGAAATCCTTGACTCAGTTGATTTATAGTGAAATATCTCCCAGCCAACACTCAGGAAACATCCAGACTAAATAGAGTATCTGGTGGCACATTTAGAGCATGAAGAACCCAAAGGTATTAATCGTCGATGACGAAAAGAACATCAGAGACCTCCTAGAGGCCGGTTTGAAATTTGCTGGCTTCAGTGTCTATTCAGTTGGTACTGGAACCGAAGCGGTAACGGTAGCCGAGAAAGCTAAGCCAGATATCATGGTGCTCGATGTGATGCTGCCTGATCAGTCAGGCTTCAGCGTTACCAAGAAGCTTCGCTCAATGAATCTAGACCTACCGGTACTCTTCCTAAGCGCTAGAGATGACCGTGGGGACAAAGTAACGGGTCTAACTGTCGGTGGCGATGACTACATGACTAAGCCTTTTAGCATCGACGAGGTTATTGCTCGCATCAATGCCATTTTGAGAAGAACAAGAAAGCAAGATGTTGAAGAGAGCATCTTCGAAGTTGGGGAAATCAGAATCAACCAAGATGCTCATGAGGTATTCGTAAACGGTTCTGAGATTGACCTATCCCCTACCGAATACAAGCTGCTTAGATTCCTGATGGGTAATGCCAACCGAGTCATGAGCAAGGACCAGATTCTGGACCATGTTTGGGAATATGACTTCAATGGTGAACAAGGAATTGTTGAAAGTTATATCTCTTACTTACGTAAGAAAATAGATCCTCTAAGCAAGAATCAACTTATCCACACAAAACGTGGCGTTGGTTACATGTATCGCACATTCAAGACAGAAGAGTAAATGCCAAGCACAGCCCCAGCACCTAACTTTATAAGTAAGCTGTGGGGTCGTATTTCCCTAAGGACAAGACTTACTGCCCTTTCGGTTTCTATCGTTGCAGTGCTTCTTGGTGTCAGCCTGATCGGTACCGTTGCTGTACTTAGAACCTACCTACAGCAAAACACAGACCGTCAAATTACTCAGGCTGCCTACAAGTTGGCAACTGAAGACCCTAGAACTGTTAGCGAGAGAATCAGATCAGGGCTAGTCACCATTCCACCGCTACCAGGGGACTACTACATTGCCTTTCTAGATCCTCAGGGTCGAATCTTTATAGGTATGGTTGGTTCCCCTATTCGTCAGGTTGATGTACCTAACCTCTCTGAGTTCAACGTTTTAGCCGTCGAAGCCACTAAAGGATTACCGTTCTCTGCCGACATCACCGTCGGTGATCCAGGTGAGCCAAAGCCTCCTGAAGAATGGCGCTTTGTTGCAATAGCCAAAGCCAACCTTGAAGGCTCAGTCGTTGTTGGTATTCCAATGGAACAGAGCCAAGGAATCATCAACCAGTATCGATCCATAGCCTTTGGATTCAGTGGTGTTCTATTGCTCATAAGTGGCTTTGCTCTATGGCTAACCATTTCATCAGCGCTTAGGCCGCTTAGAGAAGTATCAGCTGCAGCCGATGCTGTTCGTCAAGGAAAGTTTGATCGACGCTTACCCCAGGTTGAAGGTAAAACAGAGATTGCAAGGTTGAATAACTCGCTGAATGAGATGCTTGGCTCGATTGAAGATTCCCTTCAATCTCGAAACAGAACACTTAGTCGCATGCGACAGTTTGTTTCTGATGCCAGCCATGAGCTTAGAACTCCTCTGGTAACCCTTCGTGGCTATGCAGAGCTCTACCGAAAAGGTGCTTTCAAATCTAAGTCTCAGATTGATGATGCAATGAACCGCATTGAGAGCGAAGCTATCAGGATGTCTTCTCTAGTTGAATCACTATTGGCCCTAGCCAGATTAGACGAAGCTGCGAAACTTCAAGTTGAAACTCATGATCTTCATGCTGTTGCCGACAAGGTAGCACGAAACGTAGCAGCAGGATTTCCTAAAACCAAAATCACCATCACTGACCTAAACGGCCAAGCACTAGATAAGCCATTCGAAGCTAACTTTGATCAACCTGGCATAGTCCAGGTGCTAACTAATTTACTTGCGAACGCTTGTAACTTTGCAGGGGATAAAGACATAGAGGTTGCTCTCGGTAGTAGAGATGGCAAGACAGTAATCAAAGTTATTGACCACGGTGAAGGTATTCCCAAGCAGCTCAGAAGCAAAGTCTTCGAGCGTTTTTATAGAAGTGATAACTCCAGAAACAGAGACACCGGTGGTTCAGGTCTTGGACTTGCAATTGCCAAGGGAATCGTCACTGCTCACGAAGGCAGGATTGTTGCTGAAGAAACTAAAGGTGGCGGAGCTACCTTCAGAATCACTTTGCCAAACTAGTTATCCCCACTGGATAAAAAGTTACCCACAGTTCTCTCCCTTGCTAACTATTGCGAATGAATTACTGTGAGCATGTTTACCGAAGGAGGTAAACAAATGGCACAAATTCAAGTAGACAGCGAACACGTATTAGCTGCTAACAGCACCATTCAGGCAACCATTGCAAAACTACAAGCTGAAGTAGATGGACTCCATGTTCAACTAATCGGCTTGCAGGATGTTTGGCGTGGCTCTGCAGCGAGTAGCTTTCAAGAACTCGTAACACGCTGGAAAGTAACAGCAACGACAGTCGATGCTCAGTTGGGTGAACTAGGTCAAGCACTTCGCTTGGCAGCAAACCAATACAGCGAGATCGAACTAGCTAACCAGCGACTATTCATGGGCTAACCCAGGTCATGGTTAAGGGGTGGAACTAATAAAAGTTCCACCCCTTTTAGCCGGAGCGATTCTGGCTAAGTTTTAGTAATCCATTCCGCCACCCTGAGGCATAGCGGATCCCGCTGGCTCAGGCTTCTCAGCCACTACGGCTTCAGTGGTTAGGAATAGACCAGCGATAGATGCAGCGTTCTGCAGAGCAGAGCGGGTCACCTTCACAGGGTCGTTGATACCTTCTGCAAGCATGTCTACGTATTCTCCAGTTGCGGCGTTTAGACCGTGTCCTGAAGGCAGGTTGGCTACCTTCTCAGCAACTACACCTGGCTCTAGACCTGCGTTGATAGCGATCTGCTTTAGTGGAGCTGATATAGCAACGCGAACGATGTTCGCTCCAGTTGCCTCATCACCAGTTAGCTTTAGAGTTTCGAAGGCAGCCTTGCCAGCCTGGATTAGAGCAACTCCACCACCTGCAACGATTCCTTCTTCAACAGCAGCCTTAGCGTTACGAACTGCATCTTCGATGCGGTGCTTACGCTCTTTTAGTTCAACTTCGGTAGCTGCACCTGCACGGATAACGGCAACGCCACCGGCTAGCTTGGCTAGACGCTCCTGTAGCTTCTCGCGGTCGTAGTCGCTGTCGGTATTTGTGATTTCGCGACGGATCTGCTCAACACGTCCAGCAATCTGCTCCTTGTTACCAGCACCATCAACGATTGTTGTTTCGTCCTTGGTGATGACAATCTTGCGAGCAGTACCAAGCATGTCTAGGGTTGCGTTCTCTAGCTTTAGACCTAGTTCTTCTGTGATGACAGTTGCACCGGTCAAGATAGCGATGTCCTGAAGCATTGCCTTACGACGGTCACCAAAGCCAGGTGCCTTAACAGCAACAGACTTGAAGGTTCCACGCATCTTGTTTAGAACTAGAGTCGCAAGAGCCTGTCCTTCAACATCTTCAGCAATGATCAGAAGAGTCTTACCTGACTGCATTACCTTCTCAACGATAGGAACAATCTCAGGAACCTGAGAGATCTTGCTGTTAGCAATAAGAACTAGAGCATCTTCCAAAACTGCTTCCTGACGCTCTGGGTCAGTTACGAATAAACCTGAGATGTATCCCTTGTCGAAACGCATACCGTCAGTTAGTTCTAGCTGAATACCAAAAGTATTACCTTCTTCAACTGTTACAACACCTTCGTTACCGACCTTGTCGATTGCATCAGCGATGATTTCACCGATAACGGTGTCACCTGCTGAGATAGATGCGGTTGCCGCAATCTGCTCTTTGCTTGAGACAGGCTTTGCCTGGATAAACAACTGAGCGATAACTGCTTCAACTGCTTTTTCAATTCCGCGCTTCAAGCTGATTGGGTCAGCTCCAGCTGCTACGTTGCGAAGACCTTCGCGAACAAGTGCCTGGGCTAGAACGGTTGCAGTGGTAGTTCCATCTCCTGCAACATCATCAGTTTTCTTAGCTACTTCTTTAACTAGTTCTGCACCAATTCTCTCGAATGGATCTTCCAGTTCAATTTCTTTAGCAATCGAAACACCATCGTTAGTGATAGTTGGTGCACCGTACTTCTTTTCTAGAACTACGTTGCGACCACGTGGGCCAAGGGTGACCTTCACTGTGTCAGCAAGGATGTTCAAGCCACGCTCAAGACCGCGGCGTGCCTCTTCGTTAAAGCTAATAATTTTTGCCATGTTGGGTTACGCCCTCCTGGACGGATAAGTAATGGATAGTTAGCACTCTCCTAAGGTGAGTGCTAATCCATTTTGGCACTGAAAACCTAGGAGTGCAAGTCTGGGCTTAAAGCACTAGAGCCACCCCCTTGAGGGTGGCTCTAGATCTTGAAACTTGTTATTAGATAACGTGTACGTTGTCAGCCTGTGGGCCCTTGTCGCCGTTCTTTACTTCGAACTCAACGCGCTGGTTTTCTCTAAGCTCCTTGTATCCTTCTGACTGGATAGCTGAGAAGTGTACGAATACGTCTGCTCCACCGTCCTGTGTGATGAATCCAAAACCCTTTTCAGAGTTGAACCACTTTACGGTTCCTTGTGCCATTTGATGCTCCTATTACTTTTTGAATCAGATCCGGTACTTCCTTCACTGCAGTCTCACCCAAGGATTTCTCCCGAAGTTTGATTCCGAGTGTTGTAGCAAACGAATCTTTTTCGACTTCCCTTAGTCTAGGGCTGTTTTGGTCTATCTGTGCAAGCCAATATTGGCTAGATAACGGGACTGTTATAGAGGGGTTTATTCCTTTAGTTCAAAGTTGACGCCCAGTCTTACCTCAATTGGATACTTGGCGTCAGCCTTCACTTGAATAGGCAAAACACCAATAATCTTCTGGATTCTGAGGGCCAGGGCACGGTATTCCTCTTTTTGAATGTCAATTGAGGACTTAGGGAATGTAATGTCTAGGGTTCTTGAGTAAGGCACAACCAGCTTGGCGTTCTGCAGGGTCTGCCCTACTCGCATAGCGAACTTGCGGGTTCCAGAGCCATCTATCACAGTAATCGGGGTGGCCAAGTCAATACCGTTGACCACATTCTTAGTTGGAGCTGGGGTTGCCATTGATCTCACGGCTGCCTGAAAACCAAAGTAGCCGCCACCGCTTAGGACAGCGGAAGCAAGGGCTAATGCCAAAAGTGAAGCTAAGCGGTCTTTACCAGTTCGACGAGCACGGTGCTTACCAACGTGCTTGTAGTCAGGCTTTAGCAGATCGAGTGCATCTGCTTTCTTGGACCTGGGCATTTGTCGCTCCTTGTTTATGTCTAACTGTTCTATATTAGGTTTCTACCCTGTGATATCCCTTAGAAAGCGAACAATGACTGAACGTAAAGTTGAAAAGACTGAAGAGCAATGGCGCGAAGAACTCACAGAATTTGAATACCATGTGCTTCGTGAAGCTGGTACTGAACGTGCATTCACAGGTGAATTGCTGGAAGAAGAGCGTAAAGGAACATTCCGTTGCCGAGGCTGTCGTGCTGAACTCTTCACCAGCACAACCAAGTTTGACTCTCACTGTGGCTGGCCAAGCTTCTACGAACCCAAAGAAGACCATGCGGTTGAACTAAGAGAAGACAACAGCCACGGGATGAAAAGAGTTGAAGTGCTATGTCGAGCTTGTGGATCTCACCTAGGTCACGTCTTTGAAGATGCGCCACAGACTCCAACTGGAGATCGTTATTGCATCAACTCTGTAAGCATCACCTTCGAAGCTGAGTAGTCCTTGTCCAAAAGAGCTCTCATCGTCATAGATGTTCAAAAGGGATTTAGTGAACACGATGTTAGGGGCGAAAGAAACAATCCTGCCTGTGAAGAAAACATAGCCAAACTCATTGCTGCATTTAGAGCGGCTAGTCAACCAATAGTTTTTGTCAAACACAATTCCAAATCAGAAACCTCAGTTCTTCACCCAAGTAAAGAAGGCAATGAGTTCAAAGATGTTGTTTCTGGAACTCCTGATCTGCTAGTAACTAAGAGTGTGAACTCTGCCTTTTACGGTGACCCAGATCTATACGCTTGGCTCAAGGAAAGCGACATAGCTGCTGTTGCTATCTGCGGCATTCAAACCAACATGTGCTGTGACACAACAGCCCGTATGGCCGGCAACCTAGGCCTTGATACCTGGTTTGTATTGGATGCAACCCATACCTTTGCCAAGGCTGCAGGCGGAGTGAAGATTTCAGCCGAAGATCTGGCTCAGGCAACAGCTGTCAATCTTTCAGGCGAATTTGCCACGGTTCTTTCTACCGAAGAAGCACTGGCTCAAATCCAATAGTTTCGCTATGGCTCTTGCTAACTTAGAGACATGAAGGAATTTGACAGCGCAAAGCTAAAAAAGAAAATCAACAAAAAAGTTAAGAAGAAGCTCGGTGGAGTAAACATCCAGGTCGATAAGGGCAAGGGTGGCTTCATCTATTTCCTAGGCTTCATTGGAGCAGCGATTTACTACGTCTCAACTGCCCCTGACTTCTGGGCTGGAGCACTTGGTCTACTCAAGGCAGCCGTTTGGCCAGCATTCTTAGTTTTTGCTGCTCTAAGCGGATTCAACGGTTAGGTTCAATTCAAAAAAACACCAAGCCAATAGGGTGGCTTGGTGTTTTTGGAAAACTAGTTTCTAGCAATCCTTCTTGCGTAGACAATGCCTAGTGCACCAAGCATCATTAGTGCAACTGCGATTGCAAAGAGATTTGACTTTGTTCCTGTGTCTGCAAGCATTGGGATTGTTGGACCTGCAAGGACAATTCTTAGTGTGCTTGGTGAACCAAGACCAATGTGGGCAATAGTAAGAGTTGAAATCTCGGCTGAAGGCCTTACCCACGCGCTCACACCCACTTCTTCGCCAACCTCACTGTTAACGAGATATACGTCGTTAGCATTCTTGGTCACCAAAGGAAGATCCTTTGGGTCGTCGACGTCTTCGCAGATTGTCGGGATGTTCTTATCGGTGTCGCACATGTTGAAACCGATTGGATTTGCAGAACCAACAATTTCGTCTCCAGTAAGTGCGCTGTCGTCAGCTGATTTCGCTGAGATAGTTGCTGAGTCAAGATCCAGATCGGCTATAACAACGCCTAGGGAGTCGGCAGGAACCGGTGACTCGAATGTGATTGTGGTAGTAGCTGAGGCAAGATCAGAAGTTACAGAAACTCCCGTGCGCAGGAAGTTGTTAGTCGTTGAGGAGCCATTGGAACCAAATAACGCACCAAAAGGAGTTCCTGCAGAAATCCACTCTTCAGAGGTGTCTCTGATTTCAACTTCGTTGTATTGAGAGCCGACATCGCTAAACACGGTTTCATAGGTAGCACTTGGAATAGTGGTACCAGCAAAAGAAATAGTTCCACTGTAAGAACCTGATTCAGAATTGAGTACTGGTTCAGACCAAACACCGTAATCGGAACCACTTACAGCAAGCCCAGGGGCTACCGCAGACATCGCTAAAACCAAAGATGCAACGGCTATTGACAGCTTACGGGACACGTTTCTTCTATTCATTTACAGTGTCCCTTTAGTTTTTAGTTGGAGCTTTGGTTTTTAGTTTTGGGGCCGACCAGGGGACTCGAACCCCTAACCCTCGCATTACAAGTGCGATGCGCTACCAATTGCGCCAGGTCGGCTAGGACACTTTGGTCCGAACAAAAGTTTATCGTTGATTTTGAGTCTGTTTTGCAGTTTTTTGTAAAAAGAAACCGGCTTCCCAGATATTGGAAAGCCGGTTGCTTGTAATTCCTAGGAACTAGTCTTTAGCCTCGTACTTTACCTTTAGCACTGATGAGGTGAAAGGTCCGTACTCTTCGCCACTTACGATTGCACGGTACTGGAACTCGCCAACTTCATCCTTCACAAGTGCGAAACCAACGCTACTTGAGCCCTTGCTAGCTGTGATCTTACGGAACTGAGTCCATGAACCACCAGGTGCAAGTTCTTCAATGACTATGTCAAAGGTTTCGATGGTGGCATCTGACAGGTCTAAGTCGCCTACTACGTTGGCACGTTCGCCAACTTTGTAAACACCAGTCTCGCCAGTTGCTGAGCGAAGGACAACCTGCTTTGCGCCTTCAGCTGCACAGGCAGACAATGTGATTGCGATTACTGCTGCGATTACTGCTGCAAATATTGATTTCTTCAAGATCGTTTCCTTAGTTTGATGTTTTCTTTTGGTGGGTGGTGAAGAACTGAGCAAATCTAGCAGGGTTCACTAGATCCTCGGCCTTGCCTCCCCAGTCATAAACATTTCCATTTACTAGAACGTAAGGAGTTCCGCGAGGGATTTCCTTACCTGTCACAGCTGGCTGGCTGAATGCTTCAGCAGTTCTGTTTTCGATGTATTTGCCATAACGCTTCTGATCGATACAAGTGTTCATCTCGTCGTTGATTTCAACTCCAGCGCTCTTCAAGGTTTCCTTTAGATCTGAATCAGAAGGACCAGGGGTGTTTTCCTGAGGCTGGTTTGTGTATAGCGCTGTGTTCACATCGTAGAACTTGTCTGGCTGTGAATTAGCAACACAAAGAGCTGCGTTGGTTGATCTAGAAGAGTAGTTGTTTAGTGACTGTCCATCCAAGAATGAAATTGGGTGGTATTCAACTGTTGCTAGACCTGACTCAACCCAAGCCTTAATCTGGCTGGCGTTAGGGTCCTTGAACAATTTACATACTGGACATTGGTAGTCCTGGTAGATAACAATCTGGTTGCCCTTTTTAGCTTCTGCTGATGTCACTGGCAGAAGATCCTCACCAAGCAAAACACCACCTAGCGCGGTTGTGTTAGCTGGAACCTTTTTAGCGTTTTCAGCATTGGTGTTAGTTGTGTTTGAGAATGCGAAAACAGCAGCAACAACTCCTGCAACAACAGCAACGATTCCGACAGTCAGCCCAACTGAGAGCAGTAAGCGCTTGAGCTTGTCGCCCTTAGCCTTCTTTTCTCTAAGTTCGCGAGCCTTTGCTCTTGCCTGTTCACGTTGTTCCGATCTGGTTGGACGCGGAGTCTGGGACATATTCTTCACCTCTGGTTGTTTATGGTCAGATTGGGTAAATACCCAAAAGCATAGGTTTTCTAGTCTAAACGACTCCTAGGCAATGTAATAATAGGAGAAGCCTTGGCACCCGCCTAGGCCACTAATTCACTACGGATCGTGCGGCTCGTTCCTGCCGCTGAAGGAGTAATACCATGGCATCAGTGACTTTTGAAAAAGCCACAAGGATCTACCCGGGCGGAACTCGCCCAGCAGTCGACCAAGTTGAGTTGACTGTCAAGGACGGAGAATTTCTAGTTCTCGTCGGTCCATCAGGTTGTGGAAAGACCACAACTCTACGTATGCTAGCTGGCCTTGAAGAGGTCAACGAAGGTCGCATCTTGATCGGTGACCGCGACGTAACTCAGGTTCCACCAAAGGACCGCGACATCGCGATGGTTTTCCAAAACTACGCGCTATACCCACACATGACTGTTTCAGAAAACATGGGCTTCGCTCTAAAGATTGCCGGTGTCAAGAAAGAAGAGCGTGCAGCACGTGTTCTAGAGGCTGCAAAGCTTTTGGATCTAGAGCCATACCTAGACCGTAAGCCAAAGGCACTTTCTGGTGGTCAGCGTCAGCGTGTTGCTATGGGTCGTGCGATTGTTCGTAAGCCAGAAGTATTCCTTATGGATGAGCCACTATCAAACCTTGATGCGAAGCTTCGTGTTGCAACTAGAACTCAGATTGCTTCACTTCAGCGTCGTCTAGGTGTTACAACTGTTTATGTAACTCACGATCAGGTTGAAGCTATGACCATGGGTGACAGAGTTGCTGTATTGAAGGACGGTGTTCTTCAGCAGGTTGATACTCCTCGCGCTCTATACGAAACTCCAGCTAACGTATTCGTTGCTGGCTTCATCGGTTCTCCTGCGATGAACCTAATGACACTAAAGATCTCTGCAGGTGGAGTTAAGTTCGGCAACACAACCTTGAAGATCAACGCAGCAGTTCTGGCTAAGACCAAGGAAAAGTCAATCACTGTTGGTCTTCGTCCAGAAGATCTAGTGATCTCTAAGAAAGATGGCATCCAGGTTGAGATCGACGTTATCGAAGAGCTAGGTGCAGATGCGTTCCTTTACGGTTCAGCTGTAATCGAAGGCAAAAAGACCGACGTCATCGCTCGTATCGGGTCAATTAGCTCACTACGCTCAGGTGACAAGGTTTACCTAAAGCCTCAGGGTGGAATCACTCACCTATTCGATGTAACCACTGGTCTTCGTCTAAACAACGATGCCCCAGCGGCTGCCAAGAAGACTGCAGCTACACCAGCTGCGAAGAAGCCAGCAGCTAAAAAGGTTGCTGCCAAGAAGACTGCTGCAAAGAAGCCAGCAGCTAAAAAGACTAAGTAGTTCAATAAAGAGAAATGCCCCGGCCAATAGGTCGGGGCATTTCTTTGTTTAAGTGTTTATTTGATGTTCTTGATTCTGGCCTTAGAGACTTCATAGAGAGCAACTGAGGCTGCAATACCTGCGTTTAGAGATTCGGTGTCTCTAGCAATTGGAATAGAAAGAATTGCATCACAGTTTTCTTGAACCAGTCTTGAAAGGCCTTTGCCTTCGCTACCAATCACTAGAAGAAGTGGCTCATTACCTAGCTTGAATGTTGGTAGAGACATGTCTCCTCCCCCATCAAGACCAACGACGAATAGTCCACGCTTCTGGAACTCTTTGATGGTTGCGTTTAGGTTGGCAGCGAGTGCTACTGGAACTCTTGATGCAGCTCCAGCTGATGTCTTCCATGCAGATGCTGTAACACCAACAGATCTTCTCTGCGGAACGATTACACCCTGGCCACCAAATGCAGCAACGGATCTAATGATTGCTCCTAGGTTTCTAGGGTCTGTTATTCCATCGAGTGCAACTAGTAGTGGCTTTTGACCTCTAGCCAGAATCTTGTCTAGTAGTTCACTTGGGTGCTGGTAGTTATAAGGAGGAACTTGAAGAGCAATGCCTTGGTGAACTGCATCGTGACCAGTCATACGATCCATCTCAGGACGAGTAACTTCACCAACGGAAATACCTCTGGCGTTAGCTAAAGAGATTGCTTCCTTGACTCGGTCATCCATTTCAATTCGAGCAGCGATGAACAGCGAGGTTGCTGGGACCTTTGCTCTTAGCGCTTCAAGTACTGAGTTACGACCTGAAAGCACTTCACCGGATTCAGCAGCCTTCTGCACTCTTCTGCCTGAACGAGCTGCTCCACCTGCGTTGCCTGCTGTTCTTGAACCAGGTGCTAGGAACTCACCCTTCTTAGTTGTTAGAGCTGATCCCGGCTTTGCTTTAGCAACCCTTGGGGTCACCGCAGCTTTGCGCTCTCTAAGCGCTTTAGCTTTAGCAGCTGGGTGATACTTACGGTCTTCAGCTTTAGGGGTTGGCCCACGACCTTCGAGAGCCTGACGGCCTTTGCCTCCGGTGCCAACCTTAGGTGCTCCTTTAGAGCCACCCTTCTTAGCCTTTGCTGCGCCTGGACGGCCTGGTTTCCTAGCCATTAAAACTCCACATCGTTACATCTTTCATGTCTTTGAGCGTTACGCCCAACTCTTCTAACTCAAGCCTGATCTGATCTGCTCGAGCAAAGTCTTTAGCCATTTTGGCTGCTTGTCTTTGTTGGATTAGGTCTTCAACCTGCTTAGACAATTCTTCACTAATTAGTGGTTCTTGGTAGGCAAATGTCAGGCCTAATACATAAACCATAGCTTTGACTTGTTCAACACAGTCAGAAAGCTTTGCCTCATCATTGCTATCAAAAGCAGTGTTTCCTGCTCTAACTCTCTCATGGATTACAGCAAGTGCACCCGGAACATTTAGATCGGAGTCCATAGCCTCTTTGAACTCAGTAGGCAGAGACCGCATATCTATGTGTAACTGCTTAGTATCAGTTGTTCTTTTCAAGAAGCCAGTAATGCGATCAAGTGCTGCTTGAGCATCTCTTATTGATGATTCTGAGTAGTCCAAGTTAGATCTGTATTGAGCAGATAGGAGCCAATACCTAATTGCTCCCCAGCTACCAGCCTTGGTGAGATCTTCTACTGAAATACCGTTGCCTAAGCTCTTCGACATCTTGTTTCCATTGATTGTTACTAGGGCATTGTGCAGCCAGAAGTTAGCGAAATTATCTCCAGCCGCTCTTGATTGGGCTAGTTCGTTCTCATGGTGAGGAAACCGTAGGTCAAGTCCACCACCGTGGATATCAAATGATTCACTTAAGAAATGCTTTGACATAGCCGAGCATTCGATATGCCAGCCAGGTCTTGCTAATCCCCAGGGAGTTTCCCAAGCAGCTGTTGCTGGTTCTTCTGGCTTGTGTGCTTTGAAAAGAGCAAAGTCGTTAGGTGATTTTCTACCGTGACTAGCATCGGTTTCACCTTCCATGTTTTCTAGTTTCTGGTTGGTAAGTTCTCCATAGCTAGACCAAGAAGCAGTGTCAAAGAATACATTCGCACTCCCATCTTCTGCCTGGTAAGCGTGACCTAGTTTGATTAGCTTCTCAACAAAAGCAATCATGTCGTCAATATGCTCTGTTGCATGAGGTTTGTGAGTTGGCTCTTGGATACCTAGCTTTTGGTAAGCATCATCGAAAGTAGCTTCAACTTCTTTAGCAAACTCACGCCAGTCACGATCTCCAGCATTGACTAAAACCTTGTCATCAATGTCAGTTACGTTTCTAACGAGAGTGACTGTGTATTCAGATGCTTCTAGCCATCGCTTCAAAATGTCATAAACCAGAGCACTTCTAAGATGCCCTAGGTGAGGGGCTGATTGAACTGTTGGCCCACAAACATACATCTCAACGTGACCTGTAGTCAGCGGAGTAAACACTCTAAGTTCTTGGGATTTAGAGTCGAAGAGTTCTAGGGCCACGACTAGAGCCTACCTTTGGTGCTTTCAATTAAAGCGGTGGCTACAGCCCCGACTCCCTCAGAAGATCCAAGGAAACCAAGGCCATCTGTGGTGGTTGCCCCGACACTTACTGGAGCCCCAACCAGATTGGATAAGGCGGCTTCAACTTCTTGTCTGCGAGGTGAGAGCTTAGGTTTATTGCCAATCAACTGAACGCTTACGTTGACTACCTTCCAACCAGCAGCTGAAAGTAATCTCAAGGTTTCTACAATAAACACAGGCCCGTTAGCCCCTGCATACTCAGGCTTATCAACACCAAAGTTAGAACCAATATCTCCGAGCCCTGCTGCTGCTAGCAATGCATCAACTACTGCGTGAGCAAGTGCATCGCCATCGCTATGACCTTCTAAGCCAACTTCATTAGGCCAAAGAACAGTTCCAAGATAAAGAGGTTTACTCTCATCTTCAGAGAAACGATGAACATCGGTACCAATACCTGATCTCTGCTCTGCTTTGTTTCCTAGAAGTAGTTCTGCATATTCAAGATCTGCTTGAACTGTGATCTTGAATGCCATTGCATCCCCCATGACAGAAGTTACAAGAACACCTTGAGCTTGAAGAAGGCTTGCATCGTCTGTGTAATCATCGGTTGCTTTTGCATAGCCTGAAACAATTTGCTCTCTTGAGAATCCTTGAGGAGTTTGAGCTATGCGAAGTTCATTTCTATCAACTGTTCCAAGCACAACATCTTGATTCACTGTTTTGATGGTGTCAACAACTGGAAGAACAGGAATAACTGCAGAGCCTGTTTCAATTACAGCGTTAGCCACTCTTTCAAAGACTGAAGTTGGTGTGAAGCATCTAGCTGCATCATGAATCAAAACTACTTTTGCTTGAGGGGAAACTTCTTTCAATGCATTAGCTATTGAACCCTGTCTCGATAAACCACCTGGTGTGAAAGCTAACTCAACTTTCTCACCTGCAAATGCTTTAGCTATAGCTGCAAACTCTTCGACTCGATCTTCATGAGAGGCAACGACAACTTGGATAAGGCCATTGATTTCAAGAATGTTTTCTAGAGCATGCTCTAGAAGGGTCTTTTCAGATATTTTGACTAGGGCTTTAGGGATGCCTGCTTGTAATCTGCTTCCATCGCCAGCGGCAACAAGAATGACAGCTATTTCACTCATCTGGTGCCTCCTAGTTGGGCAGTGAGCTCTTGAGCTCTATTTAGCTCCCTTAGCCAGAACTTTAAGAATGTGTGCTTCAGCACCTGGATCATCGGTCTTTAGAGCAAGTGCTAGCTCTGAGACAAGAATCTGCATGGCCTTAGCCAACATACGCTTTTCACCGGCCGAAAGACCGCGGTCCTGCTGACGTCTCCAAAGGTCACGAACGATCTCAGAGACCTTCATAACATCTCCAGATGCAAGCTTTTCCTGGTTGGCCTTGAATCTTCTAGACCAGTTGGTTGGCTCTTCGATGAACTCTTCCTTGAGCTTGGCTTCAACCTTCTTGACACCTTTGGCATCAATAACGTCTCTAACCCCAACCTCAGATTCAGCAGTTTCTGCTGGTACCCAGATAATCAGGTTTCCGGCTTCTACTTTTAGCTTCAGGTATAGCTTCTTCTCACCGCGGAACTCTTTCTTAGCAACTTCAAGAATCTCGGCGGCTCCGTGGTGCGGGTAGACAACTGTCAGTCCCTTTTTGAATTCCATGGATAGCTTTCCCTTCGCAAACCCCCAGTTTACCACAGGTTCGATTTTTTCAGCAGATAGAATATAAAGGCATTCATCAGGAGGAAAATTGCTACTTCGTAGAGCTCTTTTAGCATCAACCATCGCAATCGCCACAGTTCTATCAACTGCAGGCTGTAACTTCTTCTCACCAGTAGCCTCTCTTGACTACTACGCACCAAGCGATGGTTCTCAGGCAGATATTGGCAAACTAAAGGCTAGAAACCTCATTTCTCTTCAGGATGAAGCTGGAAACTCAGGTTTTGTAGGTGCTTTTGCTAACTCAGACGATGAAGAGATCACTTTTGCCATCAAATACACAACAGCTGATGGAACCTCTGGCTACCGTGAATTCACAGTGGGCCCTTACGAAGTAAAGAACTTTGGCTACCAGAACACCAAGCCATTAGATCTTGACCTAGGTGGTAAGCCAGGCGATGTTAGAACTGTTCTGGTTTACACCAACACAGATCAGGCCAGTATCAACGTTCCTGTAATGGATGCAACCTTGGTCGAATACGCTGACCTAGTTTCAAAGCTAAGCAAAAACTAAACTTCGTATTTATAGCCCAGTCCGCGAACTGTAAGTAAGTGAACCGGTCTTGACGGATCCTCTTCAACCTTTGATCTCAAACGCTTGATGTGAACATCTAGGGTTTTGGTGTCACCAAAGTAGTTTGAACCCCAAACACTGTCAATAATCTGGCCTCTAGTCAACACTCTGTTTCTGTTTTCTAGAAGCAGTTCAAGTAATTCAAATTCCTTGAGCGGCATGCTGATCTTCTGGTCATTAAAGAAGACAGTGTGTCTTTCAATATCCATGCGAATAGGTCCTGCTTCGAGAATGCCGTTCTCAGCAGCTCTAGGTCCGCCGTTTCTTCTAAGCACTGCCTTCATACGTGCTAGTAACTCATTCTTTGAATAAGGCTTAGTGACATAGTCATCAGCTCCTATTTCAAGACCGATTACTTTATCTATCTCTGTGTCTTTAGCAGTAAGCATGATGATAGGAACATCTGAGGTTGAACGAATTGCCTTGCAAACATCTTTACCGTTGAGTTTAGGAAGCATAAGGTCAAGAAGAACTAGATCTGCTCCTTCCTTTTGAAACAAAGTGACAGCTAATTCACCATCTTCAGCTTCAATAACTTCATAGCCTTCAGTTCGCAGTAGATAGACCAGAGGGTCTCTCATGCCTGCTTCATCTTCGACAACTAAAATCTTGGTCATGTTGATTCCCTCTAATCTTCTTGCTCTTGATGAATTGGAATTCTTAGGGTGAAAGTTGAACCTAGGTTAGGCCTGGAGAATAAGGTAACTTCTCCACCGTGGTTGTTAGCTGCGTGCTTCACGATTGATAAGCCCAGCCCTGTTCCTCCAGTTTCTCGGGAACGTGAAGGGTCAACTCGATAGAAGCGCTCAAAGATACGTTCCTGTTGATCTAGAGGAATTCCTATACCTTTATCAATTACGGCTACTTCAGCAAAGCCTTCTACTTCTGATAGACCAACACCAACGTTGCTGTTGTTTTCGCTATATAGAACTGCGTTCTCAATCAAGTTCTTGATTGCCATGGAGATTAGACCAGCATCACCCTGAACATAGATTTCGCTTGGAGTATCAGAGGCAATCTTTACTCCTTTAGAGTCGGCTAAGAATTGATTCAGTTCAACTGCCTCATCAACAATTTGACCAAGGTCAAATACTTCAATGTCACCTTGCAGGTCGCCTGCTTGAATTCTTGAGAGTTGAATGATTTTGGTCACTAGAGAACCAAGACGCTTAGATTCACGGTGAAGATTCTTAGAGAACTTCTTCACCTGCTCGGGATCATCAATAGCAACCTGAAGTGCCTCTGATAGCAGTGAAATTGCGCTGATTGGAGTTTTTAGCTCGTGGGAGATGTTCTCAACGAAGTCTCTTCTAGTTTCATCAAGTCGTTTTGCTTCGGTTCTGTCTTCAATGAGAAGAATTACTAGCTCTTCCGAAAGTAGTGTCGCTCTTGCCCAAATGTATAGCTTTGGCGAACGTAAGTTCTTAGCAAAGAAAAGTTCTGCAGTGACGCTCTGCCTGGTTACCCTAGCTTTGGTCATTAGCTCAACAAGCTCAGGGCTGATTACCTTGTCATACTCGACAAGTCCCATGTCTTTGGCTTTAGAAGATTGATCAACAACTTGATTGGTGGCATCAACTACCACTCCAGCAGTGTCGAGGACCTCAAGGAAAGCGACCGCGTCTGAAGCGACCTTCTTTACTTTGTGAGATCCGACCATGAATCATTACCTTCTATCGATTAGACATTTGTTTACTGTCTTAACACTAGGCGATACCTCTAAGCCATAAACTTACAGACATAGGCCAATTGAGCATATGTTTAGGGCTGTTTACCGAAATGTTGGTAACTGTTAACCCTCTGCTGAAAAGGTCTACAGAGTAAGAGAAAGAAGAGATCAATGCGCGAACTGTTTCAGCAGGAGCTTTCAGAGGTCCAAGAACGTCTAGTGGACCTATCCAGCACAGTAACTGAAATCATGGAGAAAGCGTCTGCAGCTTTCTTGAACTCTGATGTGAAGAAGGCCGATGAAGCTATCGCCCTATCTGAAATCAACGAAGAACGTGCCCTGCTAATCGATGAAATGGCTATCCGTATTCTTTCCAGGCAGGCTCCTGTAGCCAGGGACCTACGAGTTCTTGTTGCAGCACTGAGAATTAGCGCATCGCTAGAACGCATGGGTGCTCTAGCCGGTCACATAGCAACTATTGCCAGATTCCGTTACCCAGAGTCAGCAGTGCCAAAGTCACTTGTCAAGACATTTACTGAAATGGGTCAGTTGGATGTAGCTCTTGGTAAGAAGCTAACCAAGCTTCTAAAGAACACTGACCTTGATCTTGCTAGAACCATTCAGGCTGAAGATGCTCGAGTTGATGAATTGCACCGCTCAGTATTTGAAACCGTTCTATCCCCTAAGTGGAAAGAGAATGCACTTCACACAGTGGATGTCACTCTGGCTAGTCGTTACCACGAAAGATTTGCGGATCACGTTGTTGACATCTCTGCAAAGGTTGCTTACCTCACCACCGGTGAGTGGTCAGAGATTGACAGCTAAGAACTACTTCTTACCTTGATTAGCAACAGCAGCAGCTCCGGCTGCAGCTGCTTCAGGATCTAGATATTCTCCGCCTGGAACTAATGGCTTGAAGTTTGCATCTAGCTTGTATACCAATGGAATTCCAGTTGGAATATTAAGTTCAGCAATATCAGCATCACTAATTCCATCAAGGTGTTTGACTAAAGCACGAAGTGAATTACCGTGAGCTGTTACAAGAACAGTTTTCCCTGATAGCAAGTCCTTGCTGATTTCATTTTCCCATAGCGGCATCATACGAATCAGAACATCTTTCAAGCACTCAGTCTTAGGAATGTTTGCGCCTAGTTCTGCATATCTCTCGTCATTAGCCTGAGAGTATTCGCTCTCATCAGAAATAGGTGGTGGTGGAACATCGAATGATCTTCTCCAGATTTGGAATTGCTCAGGACCATACTGAGCCAAGGTCTCTGCCTTGTCTTTACCCTGCAGATCTCCGTAGTGTCTTTCGTTTAGTCTCCAGTCACGCTTGACATCAATCCATGAGCGCTCTGCCTCAGCAAGAGCGATGTTTGCAGTATTGATAGCTCGCTTGAGCTTGCTGGTATAAAGAAGGTCAGGCTTTAGTCCTGACTGAGCTAGTAACTCACCTGCTCGCTTAGCCTCTTGGCGACCCTGGTCGCTTAGATCAACATCCACCCAACCGGTGAAGCGGTTTTCCTGGTTCCAGGTGGAATTTCCATGTCGTAACAAGATCAGTGTGTATTCAGCCATGCTCCAAGTTTATCTAGTTAGCCTAGAAGCTATGGCTTTCAAGAAACCAGTTGGTGCTGCAACTAGAGGAACAACCAACCCCAACCGACTCAGAAGAGTCGATAGGTTCATTGCCAATCTCCCCCAACTAAAGAGCTCTCGACCTATCGTGGTGGATCTAGGTTACGGCGCAACTCCAACAACAGCCATCGAAATGCAGCAACGACTAGCTCAAACAAATCCCAAGACCATAGTTGTTGGCATCGAGATTGATCGAGAAAGAGTTGAACGAGGAATTCCTTTTCAAACTAAGAGCTTGTTATTTGGTATGGGAGGTTTTGAGATTCCTCTACCTAATCCCCTAGCAACTGAACAGGTTGATGTGATTAGAGCGATGAATGTTCTAAGGCAGTATGACGAGTCAGAGGTAATGCCAGCATGGAATCTCATGCAGTCAAGACTCAAAGATGAAGGTCTGATTGTTGAGGGAACCTCTGACGAAATAGGCCGAATTGCTAGCTGGGTTACTCTTTCAAAAACAAAGGTAGAGAGTTTTACAATTGCTTTGAAACTAAATGAAGTTGATAAACCTTCTAAGGTTGCTGAAAGACTGCCAAAGATTCTGATTCATCACAATGTTGAAGGTGAACCAATACATCAACTGCTCAAGGAACTAGATGATGCTTGGAATAAAAACTCAGGTCTTTCTACTTTCTCTCCTGCTCAACGCTGGATTGCTACCTGCAGAGATTTAAAGAACTCGGGTTGGCCAATAACAAATAATCAAAAGCGTTGGGCTCTAGGAGAACTAACACTCAACTTTGATGCAGTTGCCCCGCTAAACCTCAGGTAGCTCTGCTCTTGCAGCATCCTCGGTCATACCCGATGCACACAACAAATCAACTAGCAGTGGGCGAAGAAGTAAGAGAACGCTTGCCTCTCTAAGTTGATCAGCGATACCAAACTTCTTTGGATCTAGTTGCTTGATGATTTCAAGCAACTGTGTTCTAGCCAAATCTAGATCTTCTTGGTCCGTTAGCCCCTCTTGCAGGTTAGTAACCGCTTCAGATATCTGTTCACAAAGGTCAGCCAGGTATGGTCTTGCTACATCATCCTTGAGTAAGAAGTTCACCCGACGAACTATCACTCTCAGGTTCCTGGTTGCTAGGTCCATAGCCCTCATCAAGAGTCTTTGCTTTCTAAGCTCTGACTTGTGCTTCATTAGGAATGGGCTGATTCGGCTAATAGATAGAGCGCTATCTAAAGACATGCGCCAGTTATCAATTAGCGGCTGAGATGCTCGTGCATTCTTGAGGGCTTGGTTGGACAGGGACTTGTTGGCATCTCTAAGAGCTAAGCGAAGTGACTGCAGTGTCTCAGTAAAGAAGTCAAAGAGTTTATTGGCATCGGATCTGGCAATACCTCTAGGGTCTCTAGGAATAAGAGCAGTAACAATCAGAGCCATTACTCCACCAATAAGTCCATCTAGGGTTCTGATAAACACTCCACCATCAGGAGCAGGAAGTATTTGAACCAACATTGCTTGGATTGAAGCGGTAACAGCAAAAGCAGAACTAGCAGAAATAAACCTTGCTGCAATAAGAACTACAAGTAAAACCAAAGCGATCTGTATTACTCCTGCACCTAAATAGAGAAGCGCTATTTCACTAATTGCAATGCCAACAACCATGCCAATAGCTGTCTGAAGAATTCTTCTAGGTCTTGCATCTCTAGAAAAACCAAGGGACGTAATACAAACAGTGACAGCAAGAAGAGGAGTTGTGTGCTGAAGACCATAGAAAGCAACGGAGTATGCAAGTAAAGCACCGATAGTGATCTGAATAGCAGGAGCCAAAGACTCAACTACTCGACCTAGTGAATCCTTAGGACTCCACTTCACTTCTTGCCTCGCAAACCTGACACATCAACTACGGATCCAGCATCAACAGGAACGATAATCTCTTGTGTGGCACTCAAGCTCTCACCTGTTGCTGCGTTAACAACTTTCAATTCAATATCTATTGGGGTATTTCTCTTGATTAGACCTAGAGCAATAGGCCCCATCTCGTGATGCTGTCCCACTGAAGTGACCTTACCGATAGCAACATCATCTAGGCCAAAGATCTCATCGCCCAGATCAGGTAGTGCATGAGCAGAACCATCTAGGTGCAGAAAGACAAGACGTCTTGGTGGGTGACCTAGGTTATGAACCTTAGCCACAGCTTCTTGGCCTCGGTAACATCCCTTACTCATGTGAACAGCACTAGCTAGCCAATCAAACTCATGCGGCAAAGCCTTGTCATCTATTTCATTAGGACCGGTAGGCCTCTTAGCAGCAACCCTGAGAGCATCTAAAGCCATGGTTCCGCAGTGCTTGAACTCTTGCCAGAGAGCTGCAACATCTTCAGTTGGAACAAGGGATTCCATGTAATGCCAAGGCTCCGAAGGTTCTTCTCCGTAACGCCAGCCACCAAGGCTAGTTGCTGGCCATGAGTCACTCCAGCTGATAACTGAGTTAGCAACAGCTTTACTCCAAGTGGCAATTACTTGATATTCATCTGACTTGTTTGACACCTGCACTTTGGCCCTAAAGACCATGCGCTGCAACTGAGCAACTAGAGCATCTATCTCTGTGGAGTATGTAATAAGCCAAGTGCTTTCTCCATCATCAACGATGTGAAAGTCTCTTACGATTCTTCCTTGAGCGTCAAGCCATAGAGCTTCAATAGAAACATTTGGTTTTAGGTCATCCAATTTTTGACTGAAGAGATCATTCAACCAGGTGAGTCGATCAACACCCGTGACAACTAAAACTGCTTTGTCTTCTAGTAAGACAGCGGATACACCCTGTATGAATTCTTTTTGTTCAACTAGAGGGTTAGAAAAACTTTGAGTCATTAGATTCGATCTAATTCAACAGAAACAAGTGGCACTAGTTCATCTCTTACAGACGCTGCTACTTCCATAACCCAAAGTAACTTTGTGACACCTTCTTTGGTAAGGGTTCCATACATGCGCTCACCGTAACCCCAGCCCTTACCCGCTTCAATAAGATGCATAGGCATGTGGCTACCTGTAACAGTTCTCATGTCAATTCTTCCTTTGAGAACTTGCCCTGCATAAAACTCATATGCTCCACCTGGATGAATGATGGAAGCTTCGATATCGAATCCGCCTCTTTCATTTCGCAGAGTGTCTAGATCTTCAGCAGACTTTATTTTTCTTTCCCCTGTGCCACCAAGAACTAGTGGTCCATAGTCTGCTTCTTCAGCTTCTTTAGCTAAACGCCAGAAACCAAGTTCAGCCGGTAGTTCGATATCCTTTGAACCATCGGTTGCGTCCCCTAAGAGCCTTGAAGTTGCGTGATAGGTCAGATAATTACCTTCACCAATTGAGAAAGTTACCTTCTGCTGGAACTTCTGTTCAGTAGGTTCTTCATTGGCTACGTACTTATTTGAGACCACACCAATGCCCTCCCAAGTGCCAACAAGAAAGGCAAGGGGGGTTAGTTCAAGTGGTAAGCCTTCGGGTAAAACGAACAACTAGCGTTGCCCCTTGAAGAGCTTGTATAGAACTAGAAAGCTAATGCCGGCAATAGACAAGCCAGCAACGATTAGAAGGCCTAGAAAGAAGATCTCAATGAACATCAACATGGTTCAAGTTTAGGGCTTGAGCAAAACATAGACACCTGCGAGAGCCAAAATGGCATAAGCCCCGCCTGCCACGTAGATAAGTCGCTCGACGATGCCCTCGGTATGTGAGGTAACTAGGTGAACTAGTGAAACCAAAGCGATAGCCCCAGCTGCTAGGACACCGAAGCCTCTAATGGCTTCGCCATCGTTCATGGTCAGAACCACGATGACTGCACCAACAGCAACCAGCACCCAGATTGAGACGATCGGTAACCAAGCTTTCCTCATAAAAACCATCATGCCCTATGCCTAGGGCTAGACGGGTAGGATTTAAGGACTAAACAGGAGAAGATTGTGGCGCATTTGCTTGTTCTGTCTGAGAATTCAGACAAAACCCTATTGCCCTCGCTAGCTCTGCTCAGCCATAAGGTCAGACACATTCCTGCTGAACCGGCAGCCCTTATAAACGCCCCTGGCGCAGACCTTATTCTTCTCGACGCTCGTAAAGACCTAGTTGTTGCTAAATCTCTAGCCAGCGTTCTAAAAACCACTGGCTTATCCTGTCCACTGTTTCTTGTAATTAGTGAAGGTGGTTTAGCGGCCATCTCAAACGAATGGGGTGCAGATGATTTCCTCCTGGACTCAGCAGGCCCTGCCGAAATAGATGCTCGTATCAGACTTGCTCTAACCAAAGCAATCTCGAAAGATGCTGAGGGAAAGATTCAGGTCGCTGGCGTTGTTATCGACGAGGCTGCTTACTCAGCAAAAGTCAATGGCAAGCCTATGGACCTAACTTTCAAAGAGTTTGAACTTCTCAAGTTCCTAGCCCAACATCCAGGGCGTGTATTCACCAGAGATCAACTATTGAGTGAAGTCTGGGGTTACGACTATTTTGGAGGAACAAGAACAGTCGATGTCCATATAAGAAGGCTTAGATCAAAGCTTGGCGAATTGGATGCCCTGATTGGAACTGTTCGACATGTTGGTTATCGCTTTACTGCTACACCAGAGGAAACTTTCGAAGTTTCTGGCGGTTACTAAACGTTAACCAAAGTGTAAGAAAGAACTGCAAGGATAAGGACTATGTCTGAAGAGACCATGGCAATCACGCTCCCACCCGGTGGGCATGATTTGCCGCACGATCGTTTCCTAGATCGTGAACTGTCTTGGCTTGCCTTCAACGAAAGAGTTCTAGAACTCGCTGAAGATAGAACTGTTCCCCTCCTTGAACGTGTTAACTTCCTGAGCATCTTTGCATCCAACCTGGATGAATTTTTCATGGTTCGAGTTGCAGGTCTAAAGCGTCGAATTGAAAGCGGCTTGGCTGTCACATCAAGCTCAGGCTTTGAACCAGCGGAAGCACTGACACAAATAAGTCAACTTGCCCACAAACTCCAAATAAGACACAGCGAGCTTTTCCTAAATGAAATTGAGCCTGAACTTGAGAAGGCACGAATCAACGTCACAACTTGGGACAAACTTGAATCAGGCGAACAGGAGTTGCTGTCTGATTACTACCGCAAACAGATCTTCCCAGTACTAACTCCACTTGCAGTTGACCCTGCTCACCCATTCCCTTACATCTCTGGTCTCTCACTAAACATCGCTGTGATGATTCAACATCCAGAAAATGACTCTCGCCTCTTTGCCAGAGTAAAGGTTCCACCAACATTGCCACGCTTTATTCGAGTTCCAGGATCAAGTTCTGGAGTGAAGTTCATAACCATTGAAGAAGTGATGGGTGAGCACCTACAAACCCTGTTTGAGGGAATGAACATTCTTCAGCACCACAACTTCAGAGTTACTCGTAACGAAGACCTAGACGTTGATGAAGACGATGCCGAGAATCTTTTGCAAGCTCTTGAAGCAGAACTAGCTCGTCGTCGTTTTGGTCCAGCGGTTCGACTGGAGGTTTCCAGTAGTATCGACCCTGTTCTACTTGAGCTTTTGATGGAAGAACTCGACATTGAAGAAGAAGATGTTTACAAACTAGAGGGCCCTCTAGACCTCACCGGTTTATCTGACATTGCTTTCCTAAAGAGATCAGATCTTCACTACCCAGCCCACCAAAGAGTTACTAACCGTTACCTGCAGGCAGCAGCTGATGAAGGAATCAGCATCTTCAGCGCTCTACGCCAAAGAGACATCCTCCTGCACCACCCATACGAATCTTTCTCAACCAGCGTTCTTGCTTTCATCGAGCAAGCAGCTGCTGACCCTAAGGTCTTTGCTATTAAGCAGACTCTGTATCGCACCAGCGGTGACTCTCCAATTGTTGATGCTCTTATCAGTGCCGCGAAGGCGGGTAAGCAAGTTCTTGCCCTAGTTGAAATCAAGGCTCGCTTCGATGAGCAGAACAACATTGGTTGGGCAAGAAAACTTGAGCAGGCCGGTGTTCATGTTGTTTACGGAATCGTTGGGCTAAAGACTCACTGCAAGTTGGCTCTTGTTATCCGTCATGAAGATGGAAAGCTAAAGCGCTACTGTCACATCGGAACTGGAAACTACAACCCGAAGACTGCTCGCTTCTATGAGGACTACGGTCTTCTTACTAGCCGTGATGAAGTTGGCGAAGACATCGCCAAGCTATTCAACCGACTATCTGCTTATGCTGAAGATCTTTCATTCAACGAGATTATGGTTTCCCCTGTTGGAGTTAGATCTGGTTTAACTGCGTTGATAGAAGCAGAAGCCAAGAATGTCAAAGAAGGTAAGCCAGCGGGGATTCAAATCAAGTTGAACTCTCTAGTTGATGAGCAGATTATTGACTCTCTATATAGAGCTTCTAAAGCAGGAGTGAAGGTAGAGATTCTAGTTAGAGGTATGTGCTCACTCAAGCCAGGTGTTCCAGGCTTGAGTGACAACATCACAGTTCGTTCAATACTTGGACGTTACCTTGAGCACTCAAGAGTGTTTAGATTCGTCAATGGTGGGAACCCGGTTGTTTTCATAGGTTCAGCAGACATGATGCATCGTAACTTAGACAGACGAGTTGAAACACTGGTTCGTCTGCGGGACCAGGGGCACTTGGATGAAATGCAAAAACTCTTTGAATTTGCTATGCACCCTAAAGCCAGTTCATGGAACCTAGGCTCTGATGGAATATGGATTAGAAATGGTGCAGTTGATGCTGAGCAGGGATTCTTTGACATGCAGGATCAGATGATGCTAAAGACTATTACTGCAAGGCCTGGAACTAAATAATGGCGATAGTTGCAGCTGGGGCAATATTATGGCGCAAAGAAAAAGATACTTTGAAAGTGCTCCTCATTCATCGCGGCAGATACGATGACTGGAGCTGGCCTAAGGGCAAGCTTGATAAAGGCGAAGGTGTTGTTGAAGCTGCTGTTCGTGAAATCAAAGAAGAAACTGGGCTCAAAGTTTCTCTTGGTCCAAAGCTTTTCGAAAGCAAATACACTCTTGCCAACGGTTCAAAGAAGGTTGTTCACTACTGGTCAGCAAAAGTAACTGACTCAGCACTAAAGAAGCAAAAGTTCAAACCAGATGAAGAGGTCAGTTCATTCAAATGGGTAACTGTTTCTGAAGCCAATAAACTACTGACCTACGAGCACGACAATGATCCTCTAGATGTTTTGGTCAAACTCCACCAAGCAAACAACTTAGAGACTCGCCCAATCATTCTGTTGAGACATGCCAAGGCAACCCCTAGAGACCAATGGAAGAAGGGTGAAGCAACTAGACCGCTACTTCCAGTGGGCCTAGTCCAGGCTGCAGCACTAGCAACTACCCTCAAGGCATATGCTCCGAAACTAGTTGTGACCTCAAGCTGGAAGAGATGCATGGACACTGTGCTTCCGTATCTCAATAAATACAAAGCCAAGCTTCTTGAGAGATCTCAACTAAGTGAACTTGGTGCTAAGAATGGGCCTAAACGAACTATCAAGTTAGTGAACAAGCTGGTAGCCACGGGCAAGGGAGTCGTTATCTGTAGCCACAGACCAGCACTTCCTACGATTGTGAAGGCTGTTGGAGCATATGCAGACAAGGGTCAGCGTAAGGAACTAGAGGCAGCTCTAGACATGCAACCTGGTGAAATGTATGTCCTGCACGTGTCAAAGAACACTGGAAAGAAGCTAGGCAAAATTGTTGCCATTGAATCTATTGGCCCTGCTTTTGCCGATTAGTCTTTGTACATGACTAACTCCCCACAGAACTGGCTCGACTGGAAGCAATCTCGTAATGCTGTTTATGCCGACCCAACTGGCTTTCTATCTATCACGAACCTCGTCTGGTTAACAAGTGACCCTCAGGAAATTAAAGGCCTAAGCGGCAGTTGGTATTCCGATGGAACAACAGTTCACGTTATTGATAGTTCAAGTGGCGAACACTCTTGGGATATTGCCAAACTAGGTGACACATCATTCCAGCTTGAAGGCATCAAGGTTGAATTAGGAAACAGATCTGGCTCTCTGATTGTTAGACCTAGAGACCCAAACTCAGAGATGCTCAAGGCATTCTCTAGTTTGAAGACATTTGATTACAACCCTGAGTTCAGCGTTGTTGCAACTCTTGAACCAGCAAGCGCTCCTAAAGAAGTTGTTGTTGGAACAGTGGTTGAAGGTCTGACCCAGGCCTATGTGTCTCCTGGGGTTCTAGTGTTTGAGATTTCAGGAGAAAATTTTAGATTGACTGCCTTTGATCAAGCTGGCAGCGACAATCTCACTGTGTACTTCAAAGATGCAACTTCAGGTAATGAAAGCTATGGCACTGCTCGTTCTGTAACTGCTAAGCACCAATCAGATGGCACATACATTCTTGACTTCAACTTCTCAACCAACTTCTTCTGTGCTCACACAGACTTTGCTACCTGTCCCGTTGCGCCAGTTGAAAACAATCTTCCAGTTGCAATTAGAGCTGGAGAAGCAAAGCCTGATAAGAGATTCACCGCTGATGGGATTAAGGAACAGGTATCTAATTGAACAATGAAATTGCCAAGGATCTTCCTCTGCTTCTAAATGAAGAAGGCAAGCCTGCTCTGTGTTTAGTTACCGGAGCAACCGGTTACATCGGTGGACGTTTAGTTCGAGAGCTTTTGCACCATGGCTATCGTGTTCGAGTAATGGCAAGACACATTGAGCGACTTACCAGCTACCCTTGGTTCTCTCAGGTGGAGGTTGTTGAAGGTGATGCCAATGATGAGCAAGCCGTGGACAAGGCTCTAGCCGGTGTTGATGTTGCCTACTACCTCCTGCATGCCCTTCATGTTCGTGAAGACTTCGAAAGACTAGAAAAAGAGTGGGCTACCACTTTTGGCAAGATGGCTAAGAAGAACAATGTCAAGCGCATGGTTTATCTAGGTGGCATGGCTGATAGTCAGAGTGAACTAAGTGCTCACCTCTCTTCTCGTGCTGAGACAGGAGAGATTCTTCGTGCATCGGGAGTGCCAACTGTTGAACTTAGAGCTGGAGTTGTGATTGGTTCTGGTTCAGCTTCTTTTGAAATGCTTCGTTACCTAACCGAACGTATTCCTGTGATGGTCACACCTAAATGGGTAACGGTCAGAATTCAACCAATTGCTGTTAGAGATGTTCTTCGTTATCTAGTGGGTGCAGCTGGCATCAAAGAAGAGATCAATGACTTTTTTGATATTGGTGGACCAGAAGTTCTTACCTATCGAGAATTGATGATGCAGTATGCAGAAGCAGCTGGTCTTCGTAAGCGCATAATCATGCCGCTACCTGTTCTAACTCCAAGACTTTCTAGCGCTTGGGTTGGTCTAGTTACTCCTGTGCCAATTACTTTGGCTCGAAGACTTATCGATAGCTTGAAGAATGAAGTTGTTTGTGCAGATGATCGAATCAAGAAATTCATTCCTGACCCAATAGTTGGACTTACTACTTTCAAAGCAGCTGTTGCTTTAGCTCTAACTCGTATAAAAGAAGCCAACGTTGAAACTCGTTGGTCTAATGCAGCTTTGCAGGGAGGCCCTAGTGAGCCTCTACCTACTGACCCAACTTGGGCTGGTGGAACTTTGTATACAGACATCAGAACAGAGATCACTGCTGACCCAGTAGATAAGGTCTGGCCAAGAGTTGAATCTATTGGTGGCGATAACGGTTACTCAACTGCTACCTGGGCATGGGAACTTAGAGGTTTACAAGACAGGCTGGTTGGAGGCGTTGGTCTTAGAAGAGGCCGCCGAGACCCTTACTTCCTAATCGAGGGTGAGGCCTTGGACTTCTGGCGTGTAGAGGCTCTAGATAGGCCTAGATTGCTCCGTCTAAGAGCTGAAATGAAGATGCCGGGACTTGCTTGGCTGGAGTGGAATGTAGAGCCTACGGCTGAGGGAGGAACTAAGGTCACCCAGAGAGCAATCTTCGTGCCTAAGGGCCTTCTAGGGCACATTTACTGGCTTACAGTGCTGCCTATGCACGGCCTAGTCTTCCCGAGCATGGTCAAGCATGTTGCCCATGGAACAAGGATCAAACGCCGCAAATAGACTTGAGGTTATGAAGAAGACAACTGGGGCCATCCTTGCCCTGTTGTTTGTGACCATTGCCTGGGGTGCATCATTCGTTGTGATGAAGCCGGCGATGGAAAAGATTCCGGTTTACGACTTCCTAGCCATCAGATTCACTATTGCTGCTGGCCTAATGATCTTGGTTAGACCTCAGGTTCTAAAAGCTTTCAAGGGGCCAACTCTAATTTATGGAGTCATCCTGGGAGCAGTGCTTAGCTTTAGCTATGTGACCCAAACCATTGGGCTCACACTTTCAACTGCAGCCATCACCGGATTCATTACTGGACTTTATGTAATCCTGACTCCCTTGTTGATTTGGATCTTCTTCAAGAGAAAATCAAAATCTATTGTTGCTATCAGCGCCATACTTGCAACCGTTGGTTTGGGATTTATTACCATAAAGGATGCCGCCTTTGATTTAGGTCTCATATGGATCATGCTCTGTGCTCTTGGTTTTGCTGTACACATTGTCGGTCTAGGTAAATGGTCACCGGGTAAAGATGTCTACGCCCTAACTGTCATTCAACTAGCTACCGTTGCGGTTCTCTGCTGGGTAGGAGCACTACCTGACGGATACCAAGCACCGGTTGATTTCGAAGTTTGGTTTGCGGTTATCTTCACAGCAGTATTTGCAACAGCCCTAGCATTCTTCATTCAGACTTGGGCTCAATCAATCATGGACGAATCAAGGGTGGCTATTATCTTGACCATGGAAGTAGTCTTTGCAGCCCTAACTTCAGTTGCTGTTGGCCAAGAAGTTCTATCACTCCAAGTCATCTTCGGAGGAACTCTAATGCTGGCAGCCATGCTTTTAATTGAATGGCCTCGTAAAGATACCAAACCTGAAGATGTTATTTATGAACCGATGCCTCACTAGGATTACAAGATGATTCTCGCAATCGATGCAGGGACCACTGGTGTAACAGCAATAGCCATCAGAGCAGATGGCTCTAAAGCTGCTCTCGGCTATCAAGAATTCTCTCAACACTTCCCGCAACCTGGTTGGGTTGAACATGACTTAGAAGAAATCTGGCAAGCAACCAAGTCAGCAGTGCAGCAGGTCTTCGATCAACTAGGTAACACTAAGTTCCTAGGCCTTGGCATAACCAACCAAAGAGAAACAATAGGTCTTTGGGATAAGAAAACTCTTGTCTCACCAACCCCAGCAATTGTTTGGCAGGACCGAAGAACTACCCAGATACTTGAAGACCTCAAATCAAACCCTGCAATTGATAAAGTGCAGCAACTAACTGGTTTACCTCTAGACCCTTACTTCAGCGCTTCTAAACTTCGCTGGTATAAATTACACAAACCAGAGATCTGGTCGGAAGTATCTTCTGGCAATCTAATTGCTGGAACCATTGACACTTACCTCATCTCAAGACTTACTAATGGAAACTCACACCTCACCGATGCATCCAATGCATCAAGAACTCAGCTGTATGACATTCATAAAGGCACTTGGTCAGAAGAGTTACTAGAGCTATTTGAGATTCCACTTCATGCTTTACCAACAGTTGTTGACTCAAGTGGAATGCTAGCAACAACAGATCCTGAGAGCTTCTTTGGCCTAACTATTCCTATTTCTGGAATAGCTGGAGATCAGCAAGCAGCACTATTTGGTCAAACTCAGTTCGAAGTTGGTGGAGCTAAGTGCACCTATGGAACTGGTGCCTTTATTCTGCAGAACACCGGGACAGACTCTAAAGTCTTAGACAACGGACTAATCACAACAGTTGCCTGGCAACTGAATGGAACTAGAACCTATGCAAGTGAAGGTTCTGTCTTTGTTGCAGGAGCAGCAGTTCAGTTCCTAAGAGATGGACTAAAGATTATTGAAAAGGCATCTGAAACAGAGGAGCTTGCTCATTCAGTTGAAGATAATGGTGGCGTTGTTTTTGTTCCAGCACTAACAGGTTTAGGAGCTCCATACTGGGAACCTAAAGCAACAGGTTCTATCTTTGGACTCACTAGAGGAACCACTAACGCTCACATTGCCAGAGCATCTCTTGAAGCAATAGCCTTCCAAGTCAAGGACATCTTCGATGCCATGGCCCTGACTGGAATCAAGCTTTCCAAACTAAGAGTCGATGGTGGAGCATCAGCTAACTCATTTCTAATGCAGTTCCAATCAGATCAACTAGGAGTATCACTGGAAAGACCTTTGAACCTAGATTCGACAGCACTAGGGGCTGCCTATCTAGCAGGGCTAGGGGTAGGGTTCTGGGACTCATTAGAGGAGCTAAAAGAACTAAATCCACTAGATGCTTCTTTCCAACCAAAGCCAGTAGACCCAGAAGAATACAACCGCTGGAAACAGGCTGTTAAGGCAACTATTGGCTTCATAGGGAAATAGCCCCCATAAAAAGTTAGAATAGAAAGTCTGCAATGCAGCAAGAGGGCCTCTAGCTCAGTTGGTTAGAGCAACGGACTTTTAATCCGTGGGTCGTCGGTTCGATCCCGACGGGGCCTACCAAATTGAAACCCCCGTGACTTTTAGTTTCGGGGGTTTCTGCTTTCTGGCTAGAGGTACATATCTAGCCTTGAAGTAATCAACTTCTTGAGAGAACTCACACTGCCAGATAGTGCCTTTAGGTCTGTTGAGTCTAGGAACATAGAAATCGACTGGTCTGGATACTCCAGCAGCATGCATGGCTCACGGCCTTCTGATGCCTTGGTCTCATGCTCATTGCGTTCGTTGAGGTGAATCATTCGGACCAGGATTCCATGCTCCGATAGCAAGTGCTTTTCAAGTTCCTTGAAAGCAGCCTTCTTCTTGATTGGTGAATGAGAGATGTCACACAGGCTGCAGCTTCTAATGCCAATCAGGTGTCCAAACACGTAGGCAAGTTCGCCAGCTAGTCCACCGTCGGCGTTATAGATCCCGATCAGGGTTCCACGGATGTTTGTCATAAAGTTCTCAACTTCAATCGCTAGTTTGCTTCGGCACTTGCTCTGGATTCAGTCTAGAACAATAAATCAAGAAGGTTATTGGGCTGCTTGGTTCCCAAGACGCAACTCCCCTAGATCAATACTGATTACCGGTTCTTCTCAAAGACTTTTGATTTTGGAGTGAAAAGAATTAGCGAACAGACGGCAGTAAAAGTCAGCATAAAGATCGCCAAGTAATCATTTGCCCATTTAGTGAATTCAGGCCCTGTAAACGCATTTACGCATGACCAGATTGTTGCGATAGCTTGAAGCCCCAAAACCACATAGGCAGACTTAGTTATGGCGTCCCCTCTTCGAATTCTCTTGCTTGCTGATAGAGCAGCAACGGAGAGCACAAAGAAAGGAACAAACATTGCTAAAAGTATTATTCCCATGGCCTTAATCCTAATCTTTTTTGTTTCTATTTGGGGCCTTCAAATTCACCTGGAAATAGTGGTCAATATGATTTACGGGACAGCTAGAAAACTTATCTAGCCGATAAAGTTATGGCTATTTGAAAGGAACATATGCCTAGATACATAATCTCGTTCAATGAAGGAGACATGCAGGTTGCTGATGATGAATGGCAACAAGTTGCCGATGACTCTCATGAAGTTGTTAGAGAAGCTAAAGCAGCTGGTGTTTGGATCTTTGGTGGAGGGTTCCATGCCTACGAGCCAGTTGTTGTATCCGAAGAAGGAAGCATCACCTCTGGACCAATAACCAAGAGCGATGTTGTTCTTGGTGGCTTCTCAATACTTGAAGTAAAAGATGCTCAAGAGGCATACTTCTGGGCAGCAAAGATAGCTAAAGGCTGCCGTTGCCCTCAAGAGGTCACGGAGTTCATCGATGACCCTGAGTCAGTGAACTAAATAACCAACGCCTTTAGAAGGACCGAATGCCATCTAGGTTGAACGAGTGTCCTAGGCGACCTTTACCGTATTTGAAATCACAGACGCAGCTTTATATCCAGTTCCAGTCTGAGTAACCTTCACATAAACTTTGCGGCCCTTGTGCGTTTTTAGCAGCTTAAGTGATGAAGCTGTAGCACCCTTAATGGCTTTACCATCTAGATACCATTGGTAGCTAGATTTTGCGCCAGTTACCCAAGGTGTCACCTTCACCTGAACAGTGCTGTTTACCTTAGCCACGCCTGAGAGCCGAATGACTTTGGTGACCATTGTGCCAGAACCGATAAGAACCGATGGTGAAGTTACAGAACCAATGGTCACATTTCTTGATTTGGCTAGCACTGTCAAAGAAATACGCTTGCCCAACTGCTTGGCATTCATAACCAAATTTGGAGATGTGGCGCCTGACAGAGCGATGCCGTCGACAAACCATTGGTAGGAATAACTCAGTCCCTTAGCCCAAGAGGCTTGGGTTATAGACATTTCAGATCCAACGGTTGCAGAGCCTGCTAATGACCTTGCCGCCAAAGTATCCGGATAGAAAGTTACCCCAGTGAGTTTTGCACCGGAAAGATTAGTTCCCGTCAAATCTGCTCCAACTAAGTTTGTATTAGTAAGGTCAGCTCCAGATAAATTCAGATCCTTGAGACTAGCTCTTGAAAAGTTAACACCAGATAGATCTGCCGTTGGGCCCACGAGCCTATTCTTAACTACAGCCCAATCAGTTGGTAGCTGACTAGGTGCTGCTGCCAGTTGCCCTCTAACTCCCGATAGGTCAACTTGACTGAAGTCTCTTCCATCAAGAGATAGACCAGTGATGTTCGCATTATTCAAATTCGCACCAACAAATAATGTGAAGGCAGCATTACCGTTGCTTAGATCTGCACTGCTCAGATTAGTTCCCGAGAAGTCTGCAAAAGTTAGGTTTGCCGTTGCCAGATTTGAGCCTGTCAAGTTTGCGCCTTTGAAGTTCACGTAGCTTAGGTTGGCTGCATTGAAGTTTGAGCCAGCAAGATTTGCATCTTTGAAGTTGTAGAAAGTTAGATCCATCCCATGTAAATCCAGCCCTCCCAAACTTAACCCTTGGGACTCCTTAGCAAGTTGAACGAGCATCGGTTGAGTCTCTATGACCAAATCCATGAACCCGGCTCTTCGGAATGTGACCTCAGTAGAAATGTTCTTTTTGAAATCTGACCCTGCCAGAACATAAGTTTCTTGAGACGCCCCTGAAACCGCAACTCCATCTCTGAACCACTGATATGAGACGGACTCAGAGCCTAATTTACCTTCAATTGAAACAGATACAGTTTTTCCAGCATATGGAGTTTCGTTAAGTTGAGCAGTTCGATTACCTGTAATCGAGCCAAGCGAAACGCTTTGAGTCGAACTTGTTGCAGTTGCATCTCTATAGCCATTGCTTGTCGATGTAACTCGGACTGAGATTTCATGATTGAGATCTGCTAAAGCCAATTCATACGTTGATGAGGTTGCACCATCAATTTCAGAACCGTCGCGCAGCCACCTATACGATTTAGCGGCAATGGCAACGATAGAGAAAACATTTGCAGTCACCACCTGACCTACTGCAAAAGTTCCAGAAACCTGAACTGTGCTAACCGGTTGTGTGCCCAGTCCAATCGATCCTGTCTCGCTAGTTCTCTGAATCGAGCCATAGCCAATTGCGCTACCAGTAACACGAACCGAAACGTCGTGGCCATAGTCATCGCCAGTTACGACATATCCCTTGGAGATAGCCCCGTCTATCTCAACTCCGTCTCTTAGCCATGCATAGGACAGTGCGGCATTGGCATCCCATTGACCCGGGATTGCGGTGAGAGTGCTACCCGTTTGATAATTACCTTCAACCGTTGGAACCGGAGAGCTGGTGAACGAGCCTGCAACAACAAGTTTGGTGGCGCTGGTTACGCTCACCTCTGAATATCCAATTGCGGTTCCAGTGACCTGGACCGCCAAAGAGTGCCCATAGTCATCAGAATTAACTAGGTATGTGCTGTTAGTAGCTCCGCTAATGATGTTTCCATCGCGCAGCCATTGATAGGAAAGGGAAGCATTTTGATCCCAAGCACCAGCTTCTGCAGTAACTACTGCTCCGATGCCTGCCTTACCTGAAATGGTTGGACGTGGAGTTTGGGTGAAAGTCTTCAGTGATTTGAATCGCGCTACCCCTGCGCCATACCCGACATACAGGGTTCCTTCACTGTCAAAAGCGAGTGTTCCGTACCTGTTAACAGAAGTATCACGAGGCTGCTCGATTACCCCCATGTATGTGCCGCTTGGATCGAACATCCAGATGTTTTCACTCTCGACTGCAAGCAGGATATTTCCATTTGGGGCAACAGCTAGATTTCCAATAGCGTAACTCCGTGAGTCATCAGGAAAAGAAAGAGTGACGGTTTTGAATGCTTCAGATGGGGTATCAAAGTCTGTCACGATCTGAACCTGAGCAGAACCACGTGCTCCACACGATTCGTCAACATATGTATTTCCGTACCTAGTTCCGTAATAAACGTAAGTGCCATTGGATTCGTTTAGAATTTGGCATTTTGTTGGATACGTTCTATGAATTGAGGCAAACCAACTCGTTGAAGTAGGTGTGAAAGAAGTCAATCCCCTAAAAGTTCCGTAGTCCGTGATGAGCTGCCCTTGTGAGTCGAACAAGGCATAAGCACCTACCTTGTCTGTGTTCAAGTACGAAACAATGATTGTGCCATCCGTGTTTATTGAGGCTGAGGAAACATCAGATGGAACATAACTCAGCTGCACTTTTGAGATTTGTTGGCCGGACGAATTGAAGGTAACAAAATTACCAAGGTAATCTACCAAATGCACGTTTCCGTTGGCGGATACTGAAACTTTGCTGACGCTTCCAAGGTTAGTGATGCCAAATGGAGTCAGTTGATTGGAGCTCAGATCAAAAGCCTGGAGACCAGTGTTGGATTGGACCCAAAAAGAATTCGGTCCAGCTAAGACAAATTGCGTAATTCCATCAAAGTAATTGCTTCGATTTCGTGCTAATTGCATGCCTGAGTTATTGGCAACAGTAGAACTTTGAATAAGTTCTCCGTTTAGAGGATCGTACTTTTTAATGGTGGTTCGGTTGTAGGACAATACACTTACTTCGTAAGTTCCGTCACTGTCTGATAGCCAGTAGTTGCTGTGTGAGCTCCATTCGGTACCTTTAAATTCAAAGGTCTGCGTCCATATCCCACCTATATTCACCCAGGCTAAAGTGCCGCTTGCTCCTGCAGCCAAAATCACTTGACCATCGGAACTAACCTGAAGGTTTGCGCCGCCAAATCTGTTGCATGTGTTGATTCCGCCTATTACCTGCTGAGCATTTATTCGATCCTGGCTGACGGTCAATTTTAGAATTGTTGATTCTTCTGGTCCACTTAAATATGCGCAGGCGTATAGGTTCCCATTGTCATCAGTTGTGATGTGAGTTCCACTTATCCAACCATTGTTTTGTTGGCCGTTGAAGTAGACATCTTTAGCCACCAGTTGACCTTGCGCATTGAAAGCTTTGACCGACTCGCTGTCGCTGACGAATGTATAGCCTTGAGAGTTCACACCAACGTCGTGTGGATAATTTAGTGGAGTTTGCTCTGTACCTGCGTTACCGAAGCTACTTATGAAGTTTCCGTTTGGATCAAACTTTAGAACTCGTCCGCTGTCGTGATCGGCGAAGTACCAGGAATCTGTGTAGTTATCCCAGTTTGGGAAAGCAGTACGGTATTCACCATCACCAAGACTTGGGGTTACCATGCCATCGAAGTAGTAGGGATTCTGAGAGATTCCTGCTGAGGCTGGGCTTATAACTACTAGCGGGCTAAGAACTAGGGACAGAGTTGCAGCGCCTGAGAGGAGCCAATGTGAAATACGTTCCATATGGAAACGATAGCCCCTCAGAAGAGCTAGGTTGCAAGTTTTTAGGCGTTTCAGGATCAAATTTGGCGGGCACTAATCAACAATTCTGCGGGACCTGAAGGGGTAAGGAGGAATCTAGGCATACGATTATCCTTCAATGCCTAAAAGAGATGTAGTTCGACGTAACCTGAATCAGCCTCACCCTGAGAGGTTGAATGAGTCGAACCCTTTTTATGAGGAGATTGTGTGTGAGCACAACAAATCTCTAGAGCTGAATGAGCCTGGCTACATTGACCCTGAAACTGGGTTCTTTGTCTTCAATGCCAAATCTTTGGCTGACCAAGGCAAGTGCTGCGCCAACAACTGTAGG
>Ga0208481_1000014_pt1 | contig 53767 bp, 54 predicted proteins | sample LakMenEpi02Jun10_FD_150662 | JGI IMG/M metagenome (GOLD analysis project Ga0208481, IMG submission 150662) | Freshwater microbial communities from Lake Mendota, WI - 02JUN2010 deep hole epilimnion (SPAdes) | ecosystem: Environmental > Aquatic > Freshwater > Lake > Epilimnion/Euphotic zone ... | reverse complement strand
GCGCATCGGTGTGCAACATTGTCCGACTGACGGCACGAAACTGCAGCGACAGACTCCATCGCAGATCGTTGATCGAATTATGAAGTTGGAAGAAGGAACACGCTTCCAAGTTCTTGCTCCAGTGGTTCGCGGTCGTAAAGGCGAATACGACACTTTGCTTGCCGATTTGGCAGGCCAAGGTTTTGTTCGTGCCCGCATTGATGGCGAAGTGCGCGACATTGCCGAGTTCCTTGCTTCAGGTGAGAAATTAGCTAGATACGAAAATCACACCATCGATATCGTGGTGGACCGTTTGGTTCGTCGTGATGACATCGATCGCCGCCTCACGGACTCCTTAGAAACAGCCCTCAAGCTTGCTGACGGCGTCGCTGGCGTAGAACTTGTGGGTAAAGACGGCGAAGAAAGTGAAACACTCACCTTTAGCCAGCACCTCGCGTGTCCAAAGTGCGACGCAAGTTTTGAAGAGCCTGCCCCGCGTAACTTCTCTTTCAACTCGCCATACGGAGCGTGTGAGAACTGCGATGGTCTCGGAACCAAGTTTGAAGTGGATGCCGAACTGGTGATTCCAGATCCTTCGATGTCGCTGCGTGATGGGGCACTCGCTCCATGGCGTAGTGCTCATACGCAGTACTTCCATCGCATGTTGGTCGCCCTTGCTGAGCAGGAAGACATTGACCTCGATAAGCCATGGTCAAAGATTCCGGCCAAGCATCAAAAACTTGTGTTGCACGGTAAGGCTGGCGCGATGCAGGTGAAGTACCGCAATCGTTTTGGAAAGACTCGTCAGTTCAGTACGTCGTACGAAGGTGTGATCCCGTGGATCAAGCGGCGCCATGTTGATGCTGAGAGCGATTGGACACGCGAACAGTTCGAGACATACATGCGTGAAGTCCCATGCCCTGTATGCGAGGGTGCTCGCTTGAAGCCAAGCTCTCTTGCGGTGACTGTCAACGACAAACACATTTCAGCGGTGTGTGACATGTCAATTGGTGAATCGGCGACATTCCTTGCAGGTCTGACTCTTAGTGATCGTGACGCAATGATTGCAGAGAGAATCACTAAAGAGATCAACGCACGTCTTGGTTTCCTCCTCGACGTCGGACTCGATTACCTCACACTGTCTCGGTCAGCCGGAACTCTTGCTGGTGGTGAAGCTCAGCGCATCCGTCTCGCGAGTCAAATTGGTTCTGGTCTCGTTGGAACTCTGTATGTGTTGGATGAGCCGAGTATCGGTTTGCATCAGCGAGACAACCGGCGTCTGATTGAAACCTTGCTTCGACTCCGTGATCTTGGAAACACCGTGATTGTCGTTGAGCACGACGAAGAGACAATCAAGGAGAGCGACTGGATTGTCGATATTGGCCCTGGTGCAGGCGAGCACGGTGGTGAAGTTGTCTACAGCGGCCCTGTGGCTGGAATTGCCAAGGCTAAAGACTCAATTACTGGTCGATATCTCACGGGAAAGGCTTCCATTGCGGTCCCAGAGAAACGGCGCAGTCCGAGTGGTGAAGTAATCACCATCCGAGGCGCTCGAGAACACAACTTGCAAGAACTGGATGTGGAAATTCCGCTCGGATGCTTCATTGCTGTTACCGGTGTGTCGGGAAGTGGCAAGAGCACATTGATTCGAGACATTTTGTTGCCGGCGATGATGCAACGTATTTACAAGAGCAAAGAGGCTCCTGGAAAACACCGCACAGTTGAGGGCATTGATGCCATTGACAAGGTGATTGATATGGATCAATCACCAATTGGACGCACTCCTCGTTCGAACCCCGCAACCTATACAGGCGTCTTCGACTCCATCCGTAAGCTTTTTGCTGCAGCCCCTGAATCTAAAGTTCGTGGCTATCAGCCGGGTCGCTTCAGTTTTAATGTCACCGGTGGACGTTGTGAAGCGTGCTCGGGCGACGGAACCATCAAAATTGAGATGCACTTCTTGCCGGATGTGTATGTGCCTTGTGAAGTGTGTAAGGGGGCTCGTTACAACCGCGATACCTTAGAAATCACATTCAAAGGTAAGAACATCGCCGAGGTTCTCAACATGCCTGTCTCGGAAGCACTTGAGTTTTTCTCTAATCAACCGTCGATCGCACGGTACATGCAGACTCTTGTTGACGTAGGACTTGGCTACGTACGCCTTGGGCAATCTGCTCCGACGCTGTCGGGTGGCGAAGCACAGCGTGTGAAGTTGGCAAGTGAACTGGCAAAACGGTCAACCGGACACACGATGTATTTGCTCGACGAGCCAACGACTGGATTGCACTTCGAGGACGTTCGTCGTCTTCTTACAGTTTTGTCCCGATTGGTTGACCAGGGAAACACAGTCTTGGTGATTGAGCACAATCTTGATGTCATTAAGACCGGAGACTGGTTGATTGACCTCGGACCTGAAGGCGGCAATGGTGGAGGAACCATTGTCGGCACAGGAACTCCCGAGGACATTGCTGCAATTGCCGAGAGTCACACAGGGCGTTATCTTGCGCCGTTACTTGGTCTACCAGTACCTGTTCAGGCCGCGGGCAAAAAGACAGCAGCAAAGAAGGCGCCGGTGAAGTCGGCGGCTAAGAAGTCTGTTGCTACGAAAAAGGCTGCTCCTGCAAAGACGCCAGCCAAATCGAAGAAGTAAAGATGTCAGTACAGCGACCTCCGGCGGGTTCCATTCCCACCTCGCCGGGTTCGTATCAGTTCAAGGATGACCTTGGACGCGTGATCTATGTCGGCAAGGCATCGAATCTTCGCCAGCGACTGTCTAATTATTTCCAGGATCCTGCCCAACTACACCCGAGAACAGCAGCGATGGTGCAGACAGCTCAGTCGGTCGAGTGGATTGAGGTGCGCAATGAAGTCGAGGCACTGATTCTTGAGCATTCCCTGATCAAGCAGCACCACCCACGATTCAATGTACGACTTCGTGATGACAAGAGTTATCCGTTCCTGGCTGTCACCGTTGATGAGGACTATCCACGAGCTGTCGTCATGCGGGGGACGAAACGCAAAGGAACTCGGTACTTCGGTCCGTATCCACATGCTTGGGCGATTCGCGAAACATTAGATCTTTTGCTTCGTACTTTCCCGGTGCGTACCTGCAGCCAAGGAAAGTTCAACCAGCACAAGCGGCTTGGGCGGCCATGTCTGTTATTCCACATTGAGAAGTGTTCGGGTCCATGCGTAGGTGAAGTGCAGCCGGAAGTGTATGCAGACCACGTTGCGCAACTCATATCTTTCCTTGATGGTGACACAGATGCAGTTGTGCAGAGTTTGCAAGATGAAATGGCTGCTGCGTCAGCCGATTTGGAATTTGAGAAAGCGGCGCGTCTCCGCGATCGATTAGGTGGAGTGCAGCGTGCCATCGAGAAGCAACAGATGGTAGGCGAGCGTGACGAAGATCTCGACATCATCGGTATTGCTGACGATGAACTGGAAGCTGCCGTTCAGGTTTTCTTCGTGCGTAAGGGTCGAGTTGTGGGTCGTAAGGGCTTCATCATGGACAAGGTGGAAGAACTGTCTGCGGGAGGTGTAGTAGATCGAGTCTTGGAGGAGATGTACGGAGACCAGCCTCCATTAGGTATTCCGTCTCAAGTCCTGGTTCCCGTCGTGCCCGAGGATGCCGAAACGTACGCTGAGTGGCTTCGTCATCTGAAGGGCAGCATTGTTCAGATTCGTGTGCCACAGCGTGGTGACAAGCGAGAACTGCAAGAGACAGTCACGATTAACGCCCGTGAAGAGTTTGTGCGTCATCGAATGCGCCGAGCCACGGACCACAATTCGCGAAGTCGGGCGTTGTCCGAACTGCAAGATGCACTTGGTCTCCCTGAGGCACCCTTGCGTATCGAGTGTTACGACATGGCGCACCTACAAGGAACCGACTACGTGGGCTCCATGGTTGTCATGGAAGATGGATTGCCAAACAAGCGCGAGTACCGACGATTCAAAGTGAAAGATGTGCCGGGCAATGATGATTACGCCGCAATGCGGGAAGTCCTGACTCGACGACTGTCTGCTTATGTTGCTGAGCGAGATCAACCAGTGGCGGAACGTGGCGAGCGCCCCGGAAAATTCGCATATCCACCTCAGTTGCTTTTGGTCGATGGCGGGAAGGGCCAATTGGGCGTCGCGATAGAGGTTGTGAACGAGTTGGGTCTTGCAGATGAAATTCCTGTGGCCTCTTTGGCGAAGCGTTACGAGGAGGTCTATGTACCGGGTCAGAGCGCACCGATACTTCTCGCCAGAGGTAGTGAGGCACTCTTTATGCTGCAGCGCATACGAGATGAGGCGCACCGATTTGCAAACACTTTTCACAGAGAGTTGCGAGGCAAGAGGATGGTGTCGTCTTCGCTTGAGGGAATTGCAGGGCTCGGAGATGTTCGTGCCAAACGTTTGGTGAAAGAGATGGGCGGGGTCAACGCCGTGAAGAAGGCCAGCATGGAGGACTTGGCTGTTCTGTCATGGTTGCCCGAGGCCGTGGCTTTGGCTATCTACCAACGATTCCATCCTGAGACCTAAGGTAAGCGTGATGTCGAACAACGGTCTGTGGGATAAATATGCGCAGTGGTGGATCGACGGATTTACTGATGGTGTCGACCCTGAGTATGTCGAACAAATCATTCCGCTAGCTCTGGAAGAACTGGAAGGTCGCACAGTCGTTCTTGATGTCGGTTGTGGAGACGGGCAGATTGCTCGCGCGCTGACCAAACAGGGTTCCCAAGTTCTTGGTATTGATCCAACCCAAATGCATATCGATATCGCCGAAGAACGTGGCGGCGGACCAACGTATGTTCTCGGTTCTGCGACATCACTTCCTGTTGGTGATGCCACACAAGATGCTGTTGTGGCATGTTTGGTCTTTGAGCACATCGATGAAGTCGATGCGGCCATTGCTGAAGTTGCACGTGTGTTGAAGCCGGGTGGACAGTTCAGCTTCTTTCTGAATCATCCACTTCTCCAGACTCCTGGAAGTGGGTGGATAGACGATCACATCATTGACCCGCCTGAGCAGTACTGGCGTATTGGGCCCTATTTGGTGGAGGCAGAGTCCATTGAAGAAGTGGAGCTTGGTGTCTTCATTCGCTTCATTCATCGTCCACTCAGTCGCTATATCAACACGCTGCTTGCACATGGCTTAGTGTTGGAGCGAATGCTTGAGCCATCACCACCGCAAGGTTTCTTAGATAGGGCGCCTGAGTATCAGTTGGCCCACACGGTTCCGCGTCTTTTGTATTTGCGGTTGGTCAAGCGTCATGATTGACATCCTCGTTGTCACGGGTCTTTCCGGTGCTGGTCGCTCTCAAGCGGCGAATGATCTTGAAGATCTCGGCTGGTTCGTTGTTGACAACCTTCCTGTGGTTCTCATTGACAAAGTTGTTGAACTGTCGGGCGAAGCTGGTGGAGAAATTGTGAAGTTGTGTCTTGTGGTGGGTAATGCTCGCCATCAGACAGCGATTTTGGATGCTGTCCGATCGTTGCGAGATCAAGGCCATTCCGTTCGTATTCTCTTCTTGGAAGCGTCAACCCGCGAATTGGTTCGACGCTATGAAGCCACTCGGCGAAAGCACCCGATGAGTGACGGAATCATGGGTCTCGAGGAAGTGATCGAGTCCGAGCGACTCGCCATTAACGGCATGAAAGGTTTTGCCGACCTAGTGATCGACACAACAGGTCTCACCGTTCATAATTTGCGGAATCAGTTGGTTCATCTTTTCGGTCCTGAGAATCCTGGCGATGCATTGCAGGTGTCTGTTCTGTCATTTGGTTTCAAACACGGAGTCCCCATTGATGCAGACATGATTCTTGATGTTCGTTTCTTGCCGAATCCGCATTGGGACGAAAATCTGAGACCCCTCAGTGGCCTTGACCAAAGCGTGAGAGAATTTGTACTTGAACAAGAACTCAGTTCTGAATTCCTTGACCGTATTGATGGCCTGATTAGCTTGATCCTTCCTGCATATATGCAAGAAGGCCGTAGTTATTTCACAATTGGCATCGGGTGTACCGGCGGAAGACATCGTTCCGTTGCCATGGTCGAAGAAGTGGCGAAGCGGCTCAGTGTTGCTGGATATCACCCCCGCGTGACCCATCGCGACATCAATGCCTGACTGATCCTGTCCCATGGGGGCGGGGGAACTAGGGTCTAAGGCGGTGCGGAGGGGTCCCTGTGCGCCTTCGCGAACGAAAGGAACTGTCGTGACAGTACGTGTAGGCATCAATGGTTTCGGCCGTATTGGTCGTAACTTTTTCCGTGCGGTAGCTAGCCGTGGAGCTGACATTGAGATCGTGGCAGTCAATGATCTTGGTTCATTGAAGACAATGGCCCACCTGTTGAAGTACGACTCCGTCCTCGGTGTGTTGCCTAATGACATCAAGGCTGTCGACGGCGGCATCAGCATTGATGGCAAGGTCCTCAAGGTTTTGGCTGAGCGTGACCCGAAAGCTCTTCCATGGGGCGCCCTTGGCGTGGATTTGGTTATTGAGTCCACCGGTATCTTCACCGACCGCGACAAGGCAGCCATGCACTTGGATGCAGGTGCGCCCTTGGTGATTGTCTCAGCTCCATCAAACGGTGCCGACGCCACAATTGTCTACGGCGTCAATCACAATGACTTCGATAAGTCACAACACAAGGTGATCTCAAACGCTTCTTGCACAACGAACTGTTTCGTGCCAATGGTGAAGGTGCTTGATGACGCCTTTGGTGTCGAAAACGGTCTGATGACCACGATTCACGCCTACACAGGCGACCAGTCGCTGGTCGACGGTCCTCATAGCGACCTTCGTCGCGCGCGCGGTGCAGCAATCAATATCATTCCGACGAGCACGGGCGCAGCTCGTGCGACAAGCCTTGTCATGACATCTATGAAGGGCAAGCTCGATGGAACGTCTCTGCGTGTTCCGGTTCCTACCGGCTCCGTCACTGACTTCGTTGCCAACTTGAAGAAGCCAGCAACCGTTGAAGAGATCAACGCCGCATACAAGGCTGCTGCTGATGGTCCGTTGAAGGGGATTTTGGAGTACACCGACGCCCCGATTGTGTCTAGTGACATCGTCACGAATCCACACTCATGCGTGTTTGACAGCGACCTCACTATGGCTATGGGTTCACTCGTAAAGGTTCTTGGTTGGTACGACAACGAGTGGGGTTACTCAAACCGCCTTGTTGATCTCACCCTTCACGTCTCTAAGTAGGCGTCCTCGTGTCGCGTGTACCAGTCCTTGAAGACTTGGGAGATGTCTCTGGCAAACGTGTTCTCGTTCGCACTGACTTCAATGTGCCGATGGAAGGCCCCGATGATGCTCGTGTGATCACAGACGACTTCCGTATCCGTGCAGCATTGCCAACGATTGAGTGGTTGACATCGCGTGGTGCAACGGTTGTGTGTGCAAGCCACCTTGGGCGTCCGAAGGGTGCACCCGTAGCGAAGTACTCAATGGAGCCTGTTCGGCGTCGTTTGGCTGAGTTGGCTCCTGGAGTTGAACTTCTGGAGAATCTGCGCTTCAATGCCGGCGAAGAGGGAAATAGTCCTGAATTTGCTGCGTCTTTGGTGAAGGGCATTGACATGTACGTCAATGATGCATTCGGAGCGGCTCATCGTGCTCACGCGAGCATCGTTGGTCCTCCGCGCACCCTGCCCTCCGCTGCCGGTCGACTTCTTGAAAAGGAAGTCGAAGTGATGGGTGGATTGCGCGATAACCCGAAGAGGCCATTCGTTGCAGTTCTCGGTGGTGCAAAAGTCAGCGACAAACTCGGCGTGATTGAATCGCTATTGCAAGTGGTCGATGCGCTCGTTATTGGTGGAGGAATGTGCTTCACATTTCTTGCTGCAAAGGGTTATCCAGTGGGTGACTCTATTTGCGAACTCGATCAGATTGCAACCTGTCGTCGTCTTCTTGATTCGGGCAAGCCCATTCATCTTCCCGATGATCTTGTCGGCCTCGATGCCAACGGCAATTTCGCGACATTTGGTCAGCGACTTCCAGAAGGCGCTAAGGGCTTGGATATTGGTCCTGGATCTGCTGCTGCGTTCTCTGACGTGATTATGGATGCACGGACAGTCTTCTGGAACGGTCCTATGGGGATGTTTGAAGACGAGCGCTTCGCTGCTGGCACCCGCACCGTTGCTGAGGCTATGGCTGCGACCAAAGCCTTCACCATCGTTGGCGGCGGCGACAGTGCTGCAGCACTTGCACAATTCAAACTTGATGATGAAGTTGACCATGTGTCAACTGGCGGCGGTGCTTCATTAGAACTTCTCGAACTAGGCGATCTTCCTGGTCTTGCTGCGTTACGAGGTGCACCAAATGTCAAATAACAAAAGACAACCCATTATCAGTGGCAACTGGAAGATGAATTTGAATCACTATGAAGCAATTCAGTGCATTCAAAAGTTGGCCTACCTCGTGGGTAAGGATGACTTCGACGCGGTCGACGTCACGATCCATCCACCATTCACTGATATTCGAAGCGTTCAAACGTTGTTCGAAGGTGACCACATGAGATTTATCTTGGGCGCACAGCATTGCCACGACGAAGACAAGGGTGCGTTTACCGGAGAGGTGTCACCTGCGTTTCTCAGCAAATTGAATGTTCGTTACGTGATCTGTGGACACAGCGAACGACGTGAGATCTTTGGTGAGTCTGATGACGTAGTGCACAAGAAGGTCCGCGCAATTCTTGCGAACAACATGATTCCAATTGTCTGTTGCGGTGAAACGTTAGAAGAGCGTGAAGCCGGATCAACAAACGACAAGGTCCTTGGTCAAGTACGAGCTGCACTCGCCAAACTCACGCCTGAACAGGTTTCGTCCTTAGTGATTGCCTATGAGCCCATTTGGGCTATCGGCACAGGCAAGACGGCAACGTCGGAAGATGCTCAGGAAGTCTGTGGAGCCATTAGGCGCGAGATAGGTGTCTTATTCGGCGCAGAGACTGCCCAGCAGGTCCGAATCCAGTACGGGGGTTCAGTCAAGGCCTCGAACATCGCAGAACTCATGGCACAGCCAGACGTCGATGGTGCCCTGGTTGGCGGAGCCAGCCTTGATCCCGATGAGTTTGCTCGAATCGTTCAATTTCGGCTCCACCAGGACTGAAGGGGATAGGGCTGGGAAGCCCAATTCCGACAGATAGGATTCTCAACCGTGCGTACAGTCATCCTCTACCTCACACTTGTCATCAATGTGATCGCCATGTTCTCGACGATTGTCGGAGTTCTTCTTCACAGTGGTCAGGGCGGAGGCCTCTCAGACATGTTCGGTGGCGGAGGTGGCGCAGGACTCGGTTCAGCTGCTGCTGAGCGCAACCTGAACCGCATCACGGCTGTGTTTGCGACTGTGTGGCTGTTCACCGTTGTCGCCCTGGCGTTCTTGCTCAGTAACTAGTCCGTTGGTTCCCGGGTCTTCCCTGGCTAACCTTTACATTCCACGTCGAAGTGGCGAAATAGGCAGACGCACCAGTTTAAGGGACTGGCGCTCGTGAGGGCGTGGGGGTTCAAGTCCCCCCTTCGACACCAATGCGATTAACAAAGATTGTTGCCACTCTTGGGCCAGCGTCCTTGTCCGTTCCCGGTATCCAAAGCCTTGTCTCGGCCGGCGTTTCAGTGTTTCGCCTGAACTGTTCCCATCTGAGTACTCAAGATCTGCCCGGGTTGATTGCGCTGGTGCGAGAAGCGGCTCCCGATGCAGGAGTCATGGTGGACATTCAAGGCCCGAAACTTCGTTTTGCACCGGAGTCCATCGATCTTGTGAACGACTCCGTGGTCTCCTACAAGTTGTCAGATCTTGGTATCGAAACCTCTGATGCGACTGATTCTCGGGGACTTGAAGTTGGTCACCGCATCTTGATGGACGACGGTCGCATTGAGACAGTGGTTGAGAATGTTGACGGCGAGAGGTTCTCTGTTCGCGTTCGTCGCGGTGGATTCTTGCAACATGGGAAGGGTGTGAATCTTCCCGATACAGAAGTGCGCGGAAGTCTTCTCTCAGACAAGGATCTCGCTGATGTCGCCGTTGCGAGAGATCTCGGAGTTGAGATCGTCGCAGTGTCTTTCGTGCAAACACCGTCAGACATTCTTTCCATTCGTGAATTGATTGGTGACGACATCTTGTTGTTCGCGAAGATTGAACGTCCACAGGCATTGGAACGGATTGATGAGATCTGCGCAGTGAGCGATGGCGTCATGGCGGCTCGTGGTGATCTTGGCGTTGAGACACCGTATGAAAGTGTTCCCGCAGCACAAACCCGCATTGCACTGAGTGCGTTGCGACATGGAGTTGTTTCTATTTGTGCGACGGAGATGCTGGAGTCGATGACGACATCGTCTCGACCAACTCGCGCAGAAGTAGCCGACGTAAGTGGTGCAGTGAGAGATGGCTTTGACGCCGTGATGCTTTCGGGGGAAACAGCTGTGGGACTTCACCCTGCGGAGGCTGTACGCGCGATGGCGCGTATCTGTGAAGAGTCAGAAAAACACGTGGCAATGCCGAACTACTTTGCCGATGCGAATCCCGGCACTGCCGCAGTGACGGCAGCAGCGAGTGCACTGGCGAAGCGAACGTCAGCCAAATTCATCTTGTCCATCTCCCTCACCGGATTCTCTGCTCGTTTGATGGCATCGTGTCGGCCTTCTTGCCCGATTGTGGCGATTACTCCGAGTGCAGATCGTTCTCGGCGATTGACTGTCAATCGTGGTGTGTATCCGCTTGTTCTGGAACGTGACAGAAACTTCACGTCGGCTGTGACATCAGCGATTCAGTTGACCAAAGAAATCAACATGCTCAAGAGCGGTGATGAGATCGTCGTCTGTGCTTCCCGGCTTCATCCACGTTCAGATGCCGACACAATCTTGCTGCATCGGGAGCCCGATTAAAGGCGTATGCCAGTGTCGAGACGACCTGTCTCGCTAGGCCATTGGACGTAGATGCTTCTTCGTCGTGAGAAAGAAGATTGCAAGCAACAACATGAGCGCTCCGGCGACTGAAAACGTCAACGGTGCATTATCCAGACGGCGGGCGATGATGCCCACCATGAGAGCTCCGGTGGGGGCAAGCCCACTCATCAGCAGAGAATGGAAGGCCATCACTCTGCCCATGACCTGAGGTGGTGTGTTGTTTTGAATCAGGGTTTGGCTGAGATTCATGTAGAACCCGCCACCCATTCCCCACGCAAATAGCAGCACTCCCATCCAAAAGATTGATGTCGATTGACCCAAGAGAACTTGGATAGAGCCACCCCAGCACAAACCGCACATGAACCACATGCCTTTGCGAATCATCTTGTGGTTGAAGCGCATAATGAGCGTGGAGGTGAGGAGTTGTCCCACTCCGAGCATCGCGAACAGGACTGTGGTTTGACTGGCGCTAGCCCCAGCTTGTTCCTTGGCGATTTGTGGTCCCAGAACAATCCACGGAGCCATCATGAAAAGAACTGAACCTGCAAGGAGTACGAAGAACGAACGTACTGCTGCGTTGCTTTGGATGAAGGAGATGCCACCAAAGATCTCTTCACGCAGTCGCTTTCTGTGCGTGTTGTGGCTAGGTGGTAACTCAAGTGGAATGAGCGTGAGGAATCCGATGACGTACAGTGCGGCCTGAAGCCAAAACGCACCTTTGATTCCCCAGATGTCTATTGCCGGACCAGCAGCAATTGGTCCGATGATAAGGCCGAAATTGTTGCCGATTGTGCTGATGGCGATAGCACCAACAAGTTTGTCGCTGGGAACCAAAGTCGGAACGATTGCCGAACGGACGGGCGTGCCTAAAGCAATAAAGATTCCAGAGATGCAGGAGCCAACAATGGCCCAACGAATTGTCATTGCATCGAATGTGATCATTGTTGCAATAGCCACGGTGATGCCCACTGCTCCGATTTGGCTGACGATCAGCAACGTTCGCCGATTCATGTGATCGCTCATTACACCGACGGGAAGGGAGATCAGGAGGGCGGGGAGTCCCATGACGAAAAGAATGAGTCCGCTGATATCTGACTTTGCACCAAGCCCCAGAGCTAACCAGACGAATGCGAATCGCTGTGTGCTCTGCACCAAGATGAAGATGAAACTATTGAGCCACAGCAACCGAAATGGTTTGATGCGCAATAAGTCTGTGGGACGAATTGCGGTGCTTTTACTCATACTGCATCTTTGCAGGAGTGAGGTAAGAAATAGTCACTGAAGACAGGTGTAGAGAGCCTCAATGAGTGCTTTGTTACGAGGGTTCTGCCACCGAGGGCCCATCTGATTCATCACATACCCGAAGCCCACCTTGGCGACGGGATCACAAAAGCCCACAGAGCCACCTGCGCCGTAATGACCAAATGCTTCGGAGTTAGGGCCAAACCCACGTTCCGGAATGGGTATTTGAAACCCGTGTGCGAATCGCGAGACGCGACCAAGCACCACGTCGTCGCCATGTGAAACCTCTTGAACAGCCTCTGCGAGAACATTGGTGGGAAGTATCTGCACGCCGGAATACGAACCGCCGTGGGCGAGAGTTGTGTACAACGACGAAACCCCACGTGCACTTGCATGCATGTTTGTACTGGGCATCTCGGCACGACGCCATTCAGGTGAATTGACAACGCCTGAGCCGGAGAGACCTGATGGGTTGTAATACGTATTGATCTGCATCAGTTGTTCTTCAGTGAGTCCGGGTGGTTCCTCTTCTGCCATCGGTTGGCCCGGCCATTCAAAATCAGCCATGCGTTGATGGAGATGATCCGAAGCACCGAGGTATATGTCAGCGTGCAGGGGAGCTGCAATATCTCGTGCAATGAGTTGACCAACTGTCAGTCCTGTTGCACGTCGAATCACTTCTCCCACGAGGAAACCGAAGGTGTTGACGTGATATCCGTGAGCTGTTCCTGGGACCCACCATGGCTTCTCGGCCGCTAGAGCGGCGGTCATTGCAGACCACTGCATCATTGAGCCGGGAGCCATCCGAGGTCTAATTGCAGGCAGTCCAGCACGATGACCTAACAAGTCACGGAATGTCACAGACTCTTTGCCGTGGACAGCAAACTCGGGCCAGACCGAGGAGACCAATGTGTCGTATGAGAGTTCACCGCGAGCGACGCACTGTGCAGCAACAACCGCCGTGACGCCTTTGCCAACAGAGAAGGCATTAACCAACTGATCTTGATCCCAGACTCGCGTGCGTTGCGGGTCGGCATGCCCGCCCCATATATCTACGACTGTGCGACCGTGGACGGTGATACACGCCGATGCGCCGATCTCGGCGTGCTGGTTGAAGTTATTGATGAATGCTTCGCGAACAGGCTCGAAAGCCGGGTCTACGAAACCCTGTGCAAGGGCGCCTTCGCTCAGAGAGCAGACTTCTCAAGAATGTGCACGCCACATGCTGACCCGAGGCCGATGACATGTGCGAGGCCTACCTTGGCGCCTTCGATCTGGCGCGGACCTGCTTCACCACGAAGGTGATGACACACTTCCCAAATGTTGGCAATACCTGTTGCGGCAATGGGGTGTCCCTTTGATTCAAGTCCACCAGAAACGTTGACTGGTGTCTTGCCGTCACGCCATGTTGCGCCTGAGTTAAAGAAGTCAACCGCACCGCCTTCTTCGCACAACATGAGGTTGTCGTAATGAACAAGCTCAGCTGTTGCAAAGCAGTCATGCAGTTCCACCAAGTTGAGGTCGGAAGGGGAGACGCCAGCCTGCTCGTAAGCCTGCTTTGCAGCAATACGTGTGAGCGTGTTGACATCGGGAAGGACTTGACATGCTTCCTGGTACGGATCGCTAGTGAGGACGGAAGCCGACACCTTGATCGCGCGACGTTGCTGCTCAAGAGAGAGAGTCTTCAACTTCTTGCCACTCACGACAACTGCCGCAGCTGCGCCGTCACAGTTTGCGGAACACATTGGGCGGGTATTCGGATACGCAATCATAATGTCATTCATGATCTCGTCAAGTGTCATGCGCTTGTTGTATGCAGCAAGAGGATTAAGTGTGGAGTGTGCGTGATTCTTTTCGGAGATTTTTGCGAAGAGCTCGAAAGTTGCGCCGCCGTACTTGTGTCCGTATTCCATACCCACTTGAGCAAATGTGCCGGGCATGTTTGCTGTGCCGATGAGACCATCGGTGTTTGCGACGGAGCCGTAACGACCCGTTGCTTTCCATTCCTTGCCAGGACCCTTTGGTCCTGAGCTTGCACCGAGGAGTCCAACTCCTGCCAACTTCTCAACGCCCACAGCGAGGCCCATGTCGCACTCTCCGGCCTTGATGGCCATGATTGCGGTACGCAGTGCAGTTGCGCCGGTAGCGCAGGCGTTTGAGACGTTGTAGACAGGAATACCGGTTTGACCGACCTGCTTCTGAATCAGCTGGCCGATGCCACCTTGACCCATAAGGCAGCCTGCAGCCAAGATGCCCATGTCCTTCATGGTGACTCCGCCGTCTGCAAGTGCTGCCATCACGGCTTCAGCTGCAAGGTCAACTGTGTCTCTGTCCGGATACTTACCGAACTTCGTCATGTAAATGCCGAGGATGTAGATGTCGTCTGATGCCATGGTGTTCTCCAGTGTTCTCTGTTCTTGTACTTACTTGATTGGTTCAAATCCGAAGCCGATGGCTTCAGATTCGTTGTCGTCGTTGCCGAGTGAATAGGTGGCGAGGCGAACCTTCATGCCGAGACTGACCACTTCGGGTGTGGGATCACAATTGATGATGTTGGCTCGCACACTTGTGCCACCGCAGTTGATAATGGCGGCAACAAAAGGGACAGGAACGCCAGGCGCGGCAAAGGTAACAATCGTGAACGACCGAACTTCTCCCTCAGTAACGATCTCAACCTTTTTGAAGTCAGTCGCAAAGCAAGAAGCGCAGGCATTGCGGCGGTCAAAGAACCGAGCTCCGCATGACGTGCACTCGTTCGCTACGAGGTGGGGCTTATCTCCCAGTACGAGGTAATCAACCAGGGGGACTTGCGTGGTGGTCATCGATGCTCCTGTCGAACGGTTTCTCTCACCCTAGGTCGTCCTGACACTGGGTTGCGAAGATGGACAACACCTTTTGGGTCAGTTTTCGGCTAGGAAAGGGGGATGGCTTCCACGTGGAAAAACTGGGCTGGCAACGAGATTGCCCACCCCACTTCAATCGAGAGTCCTCGCAGCGAGGAAGAGGTCGTGTCGATTGTCCGCTCGGCAGCTGATCGAGGAGAAAAAGTAAAGATTCCTGGTTCTGGCCATAGTTTCACCCCTGCTGCTGTCACAGATGGGCGCATGGTCCGGATCAACGCATTGAGCGGCATTTACTCCATCGATCGATCCCGTATGGAAGTGCGTGTGGGGGCTGGCACGACACTGAGTGATCTCAATCGTCTTCTTGCAGCAGAGGGCCTGGCAATGGCAAACCTCGGCGACATCGCCTATCAGACTGTTGCGGGTGCAATCTCGACTTCTACTCATGGAACGGGAGTCGCGCTTCCCGGACTAGCTGCACAAGTCACCGCGATGCGCATTGTGGATGGTCACGGCAATCTCGTGGAATGCAATAGCGAGAAGAACTCAGAGATACTAGATGTCGCGCGAGTGTCAGTAGGTGCCCTCGGTGCTATTACCGAATGCACGATTCGAGTGGTGGACGCTTTCCGTCTTCAAGCTCATGAACAACCAATGCGTTTGGATGATGTTCTGGACAACATCGATGAACTTCGTTTGTTGAATGATCATTTTGAGTTTTTCTGGATTCCTCACACCAAGTGGGCACTGACGAAACGGAACAATCGCACCGACGATGCTCTTGATCCTCTGCCGAAAGTTAGAGGGTGGATAGAGAAGACCTTCATGGAGAACTTTGCGTTTGGTGCGGTGTGCAAAGTAGGCAAGATGCGTCCTGCGTTAATTCCACGCTTAGCGACAGCTCTTCCTTCATCTGGCGCACGGACGTATATCAATGACAGTTACAAGATTTTTGCTAGTCCTCGATTGGTGAAGTTCTACGAGATGGAACATGCGTTGCCGGCAGCATCGCTTGCACCAGCGTTGCGTGAAATTCGGGCGATGGTGGAGAAGAAGGGCTATCTACTTAACTTCCCCGTAGAAGTTCGGTTCACAGCGCCCGATGATGTTCCCTTGTCAACTGGGTACCAGCGTGAATCTGCCTACATTGCTGTCCATGTGTACAAAGGCATGGAGTACGGGCCTTTCTTCAAAGATGTCGAAGAGATCTTGCGGCGTTATGACGCCCGACCACACTGGGGCAAAGTGCATCATCGCGAAAAGGAAGAACTCAGCACTTTGTATCCACGTTTCAACGACTTCTTGTCAATGCGAGATCGCCTTGACCCGCAAAGAACATTCAGCAATCGCTACACCGAAAGAATCTTCGGCGCTTAACTCACAAGCAGATGTCTTGTGGTCTCACAGGACATCTATCAATGTCTCTACCGATTGCATCTCTAATGGCAGCGACAATCGCTGGAGTGACAGAGATACAAGGAGGTTCGCCAACACCTTTGGCTCCAAGCGGAGCTTGCGGTTCGTATTCTTCAATCATGCGTGCCACAACGACTGGGGCGTCCAGTGCTGTTGGCAAGAGATAGTCGGTGAAGCTTGGATTCCGTACTCTGCCTTCTTGCACAATGATCTCTTCCATGACCGCAAGGCCGAGTCCCTGAGCGATTCCGCCTTCGATTTGACCCAGTACGGAAAGCGGATTCAGTACTTGACCGACATCTTGCGCTGTAGCGATCTGAACGACCTTCACGAGACCTAACTCTGGGTCGACATCGACGACGGCACGGTGGGCGACGAAGGCAAAGGCCACATGGCAGTTGCCTTGTCCATTCTCATCGAGTTCTTCGGTGGGGCGGTGATGATGTTCAAACGTCTCGCTGATGGTGATGCCCTGGCTGGCTTCGATGACCGACATACGGAAAGCACCGGCGGTATCAACAATCTCGTCGTCTTCAATGGCGAAACGAATCGGTTCGATGTTGTGTTGTGCTCCCACAAGTTCAAAGAGTCGCTCTCGCACGAGTCGGCAAGCACCGTCAACTGCACCGCCGCTCATCCACGTCTGACGTGACGCAGAGGTAGAACCGGCTGAACCGATTTGGGTATCAATGGTGTCGCATACTGCGTCTGTCACACCCAGAACGGAGCGTGCAATCTGTGGCGCAAGCGTGACGAATCCTTGTCCGACTTCACTGGTCGCAAACTTCAACACAACCTTGCCATCGCTGAGAGTGCATCGTGCTGTCGAGTAATCATCAAAGCCTTCGCTGTACATGATGTTCTTGATGCTGACGCCCCAGCCAATTCCTCGTTTGATATGCCTGCGCTCTGCTGTAATCCCTGAACCACCTGGCAAGTCGAGTTCATTTGCATCCATCGCAAGGTCAGGTGGAAGGGGAATCTCATTTGTTTCACGGATGAGGCGAGCTACCGGGGCAACACTCTCCACTGGCTGTCCCGTGATCAATAAGTCACCGGTCTCCATTGCGTTCATCAAACGGATGCTCACAGGGTCGGTACCCACTGCTGCTGCAAGTTTGTCCATCTGGCCCTCATGGGCAAAACACGCCTGCACAACGCCGAAACCGCGCATGGCTCCACATGGTGGGTTATTTGTTCGCACTGCATAACCGTCGACGACAGCAACAGGACATTTGTAGGGACCTTGGGTGTGGGTCACACCATTGATCAACACAGCTGCTGACGTTGAGGCATAGGCGCCTCCGTCGAAAACGAAGCGAGCTTCGATCTTGACAATCTTTCCCTCGTTTGTCGCATGGTGACGCATCCAGACGGTTGCCGGGTGGCGATGAACATGGCCAAAGAAACTCTCTTCACGTCCGTACTGCATCTTGACGGGGCGCGAAGTACGAAGAGCCAGAAGTGCCGTATGCACTTGAAGGCTGATGTCCTCACGGGCACCGAACGCGCCACCTACGCCACCGAGGACCAAGCGAACTCGTTCAGGTGGGAGATTGAGGCATGCCGCCATTTGCTTCTGGTCTTCATGCAGCCACTGTGTCGCAACAAATACTTCAACTCCTTGGCCATCGGCATCCGGCAATGCCAGCGCTGATTCAGTGCCGAGGAATGCTTGATCTTGCATGCCGATCACATAGTGGCCCTCGACGATAACGTCTCCGACCACCGACGTATCTCCGTGAACGATTCGCTGCTGCCGAATGAGGTTGCCATCGGGATGGATCGGATCAAAGTCTGTTCCGATCGCAAGCTCTGGATCAAAAAGAACTGGAAGGACTTCGTACACAACTGTGATAGCAGCGAGTGCGCGACGACATGTCTCTGGGTGGTCGGCAGCAACGGCAGCAATCGGCTCGCCCATGTACCGAACAACGTCCTTGGCGAACACAGGTTGGTCTGAACTGATGAGTCCATAGGTGAGTTGGCCCGGCACATCGTCTGCCGTGACAACACATTCGACACCGGCAATCTTCCAGGCAGCAGTTGTATCAATGGAAACAATGCGTGCGTGAGGGTGAGGAGAACGAAGGGTGGCGCCCCACAGCATGTTCTCTGCGTGAAGGTCAGACGTGAAGGCAAAGTCGCCCTTTACCTTTGCTCCGCCATCAGGACGTAGTGAACTGGTTCCGAGAACATCACGTTTTGTTTTGACTGAACTCATGACAATGCGCCCTTTCGAACAGCGACGACTTTGTCAACAGCAGCAAAGATGCGTCCGTAGCCCGTGCAACGGCATATGTTGCCCGAAAGGGCTTCTTTCACTTCCAGTTCGGACGGCGAATCATTCTCGTCCAACAGATGATGAACTGCCATCACGAGACCAGGGGTGCAGAAACCACATTGCACGGCGCCTTCAGTGACAAAAGCTTCCTGTACATCAGTCAGAGTTCCATCAGCATTGAGGCCTTCGACTGTTGCGATTTCTGACTCAACTGCGGATGCTGCCATCACGAGACAACTACACACTGCGGCTCCATCAATAAACACAGTGCAACTGCCGCATTCGCCTTGCTCACATGCTCCCTTAGAGCCAGGAAGTCCAAGCCGTTCCCGCAAGACATACAAAAGGCTTTCGCCGATCCATGCATCTGAAACGTGATGATCAACTCCATTTACCTTCAACGAATAAAACTCATTAGTACTCACGATGCGGTTCCTCTCACTGCCAAACGGGATGCAAGAACTTTGATTGCGTGAGCGCGATACTGCGCAGTTGATCTGTGATCATCAATGGGACGTGCCTCAGAAGACGCAATCTGACCAAACTCGCGGGCGATCTCATCGCTGATGGTGTTCAAATTGGTCGTTGCCTCTGTAAGAAACTTCTCAGCCTTGACAGCTCGAAGAATTGTGGGACCAACTGAACCCATGGCGAGTCGAGGTGTGTCATCAACAATGGCAAAACAAGCAGATGCGACCGAGATGACCATCGCATTGCGCACACCCACTTTTGAATAACCCTGTCGCCGTCCTGTGATGGGAAGTGTGACAGCTGTGATGATTTCATGTGGAAGCCGACTGTTCTTCTTCGGACCTACCATGAACTCACCGAAGGGGACTGTGCGTTCTCCGTCTTGTGATGAGAGATGAATGGTTGCCTCAAGTGCCGAGAGAACGGGCAACGTGTCTCCCGCTGGTGAACAGGTTCCAAGGTTCCCACCCATCGTGCCGGCTGCGCGTATTTGCGGTGATCCGACAGTGCGTGCAGCTTGTGCAAGTGCCGGAACTGCAGCGGCAATCGCTCCAGTTTCCATTGCGGCATAGGGGACACCAGCCCCGATAGTGATCGTTTGCTGTGAGGAGTCGATTGACCACTCTCGTAGCTGAGGCACATTGCGGAGCAACAGTACAGATGAAGGATGACGATGGTTGAAGTTCACCTCGACCATGAGGTCAGTGCCTCCATTAAGAATTGTCGCGTCCGGATTCTCCGCGAGAATCTCCGTGGCTTCGCTGATTGTGTGCGCGATAAGAACTGGCATATTTATGCAAGCCTTTCATGGAGTGTCCGTGCAGCTTCTGCTGCCTTCGTACGAATTTCGTTTAAATCAAACTGTGTTGGCACACCGTCTTCAACAAGGACTGTGCCATCGCGGACAACAGAGAGACAACGAATTCCTGGCGTGAAGGCGACATGCCATGGGCTATCTGCATTGTCGTAGGACCATGTCACGACATCTCGTTTGACTTCAGGGAAGAACTTTTCGCCGTTCTGCAGCCATGACCAGGCAGAGTCGGGTGAGGCGGTGATGTCGTCCTCGCGGTGGCGCACATATGCCAAACGCATCTCTTCCAGCATGTCTGCGCCAATACCGTCTGTACCAAGAATGACATCGTGGGCCCAACGAGATGGGCGCGCATAGCCAACAGAGTTATTCATATTGGAACGAGGGTTATGTGCGAGCGTTCCTTTAATTTGCTGGTCGAGATGAACTGCATGAACGATGAGCCAGTTGTCCTCGGCCAGGTTCTGTAAGCGGCTACCTGCGTCAATGTCGTCTGGCCCTTCAGCGACATGAATGTGTACACCGACGTTGTGTTGCTTTGCTAGGTCGGCTGCAGTTTCAAGTGTTTCATCGCTGCATGTAAATGCCGCGTGAACTCCAATCATGCCTCTCCCGCCAGCCTTTAAGAATCGCTCATTCTCTGCGAGACCTCGCCTTGCTTCATCAGACATCTTCGATGACGGTGCAACATGCGTTTGCATGGATTGCCCGACCCAACGGTCCGTCACTCCATAACAGAGATTGCTACTCACTCCGACCATGTCGCACGCAGATTGGATGGCATCAAGGCTTCCTTCTATGGCGAACGGAGACTCATGATGATCAATAATCGCGGTTGTGCCGTTCAGCAACGCCTCAGCTGCACCCAATGCAGCGGACCAATAAATAATGTCGAGGTCCAGTACTGCATCAAGTCTCCACCACACATTCTCCAGGACGGAGATAAACGAATTGGGTGTTTGTGGTGGGGCAGGCATACCTCGAGCAAGCGAGGAGTAGAGGTGGTGGTGACCACACACAAGACCATTCGTGGTGAATGACATGTCAGTCGATCACGACTCCACGTTGTGAAGTAATGCGGCCGTACACCTCGGGCCTGCGGTATCGCTCGAAGTCAAACAATGTTCCGGTGTACTTCGCACACCAATCGAGATCGCAACGCGCAGAAATAAGTTCATCACCGGTCGTAAAGGCTTGAGCAACGATTTGTCCAGAGGGAGCAACAATCATGCTTTGGCCAAGTGAGTCAACCCCTTCCTCAACTCCGCCTTTAGCAACTCCGATGACCCAACTGCCGTTTTGATAGGCACCTGATTGCATCACGAGCGAATTATGAAATCCCTGAAGAATGTCCTGACTTGGATCCGGCACATAGTGAATGGGGGTGTTGTATCCACAGAGAATCATTTCGACTCCCTGAAGTCCCATGACGCGGTAGGACTCAGGCCAACGGCGATCATTGCAAATCATCATTCCGATGCGACCGTCGAAAGCATTCCAGACACCGAAGCCTTCCATGGACGGCTCGAAGTAATAGCGCTCCGCATGCTGGAACGGGCGATCTGGTTCGTTGTGTTCATGACCAGGAATATGAACTTTGCGATACTTCGCGACAATCGAACCATCTCGTTCGACAAGAATTTGAGTGTTGAATCGATGACCGTCAGTGGTGAGTTCCGCGTAGCCAAGACAGAAACCAATCTTCAGTTTCTTTGCCTCGTCAAAGAGAGGTTGTGTAACGGGAGATGGCATTTCAGTCTCATACCAGTGATCAGCCTGAGTGATGTCGTCGATGAACCAGCGTGGGAAGAAAGTAGTGAGAGCCAATTCGGGAAAGACCACGAGATCACAGCCCGCTTGATGCCCTTGGCGCAGGAGTGTGATGAGGCGCTCAATAACTTCTGTACGCGTGTGATCCTTTTGGATGGGACCCATCTGCGCAGCGCCGACAGTAACAATGCGACTCATGAGAAGTCCTCCGTATTGGCCAGTGAGATCATGGTGTGAAGCAGCACGTTGGCACCCGCTTCAAGTTCTTCCGCAGAAGTGAACTCGGCGGGATTATGGCTAATGCCATCAACACTCGGAACGAAAATCATGGACGCTGGACACACCCTCGCCAACATTTGGGCATCGTGGCCAGCTCCACTCGGGAGGCGAGACACTGAGTTGCCCTGTTGCGATGCAATGGACTCAATGAGTTGCGTGACATGTTCATCAAAGACGACTGGTTCAAATCGTGCCAAGGAGCGTGTCGTGATGGTGACGCCTTCTTCAATTGCTAGATGATCCAAGTGTGTCTGGATCTCTCTTTCTGCGTCTTGCAGTTTCTGTTCATCTGTGTTGCGAACATCAAGAGTCAGAACAGCACGTTGAGGTACGACATTGACGAGATTTGGATGAAGATCAATTTTTCCGACGGTGCACACTTGGTGGCCGCCATATCGTGTTGCGAGGTCACGCAGGAACACTGCGATATTTGAAGCAACATAGGCGGGATCACGACGCATCGACATCGGCGTGGTGCCGGCGTGATTACTTTGGCCTTCAATCGTGACTTCCTGCCAGCTGATTCCTTGAACGCCTGTCACTGCGCCGATTGTGATTCCGGTCTGCTCCAGCACTGGTCCTTGTTCAATATGAAGTTCAACGAAAGCGTGGGGGGATAGGCCCGGGCACGGTGTTGCACCGTTGTATCCGATGCGCTCCAGTTCATCTCGTACTCGAGCGCCGTCGATTCCGACGGTGTCTAAAGCTTCTTCAACACCGAGTCCTCCGACATAGACGAGAGAACCGAACATGTCCGGGGCAAAACGCGCCCCCTCTTCGTTAGTGAAGAAGGCAACTGCTAACGGATGAAGGGGAGTAACGCCCATCTCTTGGCAAGTCTGAATCACTTCAAGTCCGGCAAGAACTCCGTAGTTGCCGTCGTACTTCCCTCCGGTGCGCACTGTGTCGATGTGGGAGCCGGTCATCACCGGACGTCCTGTACCGACGTTCCAGATTCCGACAACATTTCCGACAATGTCGACGGTGATATCGAGGTCGAGATCCTTCATCCATTCAATGACGAGGTCACGGCCGAGTTTGTCTGCATCAGTGAGAGCTAGACGGGCGCAACCGCCACCATCGATAGCGCCGATCTCAGCAAGGTCGAACAGTCGTTGCAGAAGACGACTGCCATTGACCCGAACGTCGAGAGATGTTGTGAGACCCACCACGACTCAAAGTGTACGAAATGTAAAGCTCAAAGTGCTGAATCATCGGGGATTATGGCGTTGTGGGCTAACTTCGTCACGTCCTCGCAGCGATTGGTCACCCCCCTTGGAACTTCAACAAATCTTGTGGATCGTCGTGTGTGTCGCAATTGCGGCTTTCGCCCAGTCCCTCGCCGGATTTGGCTTCAGCCTGCTCTCGGTCCCCATGATGGTTTTGTTCCTTTCGCCTCGGGATGCGGTTGTGGTCTCGGTCTTGGTGGCCTCGGTGTCGACGACAACCCAGGCAGTTGCTGATCGACGTTTCACGGAGTGGAAGACGGTTCGCAGACTTTCGTTGATGTCTTATGCCGGCATGCCCTTTGGCCTCTTCGTGTTCAATGTCGTCTCAGAGAGAAACCTTCGATTTGGGCTCGGTGCTGTTGTCATTGTGGCCACGGTCTTGATTGTGCGGAATTTTCAGATTCCTGAAAACGCGCGGCGTTACGACTGGGTACTTGGTTTTGTCTCAGGTGTTCTTAATACTTCAACGTCCACAAATGGCCCTCCACTTGTGTTTCTCCTGAAATCTCGCTCGATGGATGCCGCCACTTTTCGAGCAACCCTCAACACGGTGTTCTCCATTGCAAACATTGGAGCTCTGATTCTCTTTCTGGGTTCTGGAAAGATGACTGAGGAGAATCTTGTCGGAGCCGCTTTTGCATTGCCTGCGTTGGCACTCACATTGCGCATCGGATATGCAATGAGAAAACGCGTCAATGAAGAGGCATTCACTCGTCTCGTTGTTGGTCTGATGCTTCTATCTGGTGCGAGCGTCTTGATTTCCGCTGTTACTCAATAGGTTTTGTTAATCGTGTCCAAACATCATCATCCAAGCCTCTTTGGTCTTGGGCTTGAACACATAGTTGAGATCTCGAACATCTGACATACGTGCAGCGGGGGGCTCTGAATATCGGTGTCCTGGAAGAACAATGGTGGAGTCGGGAAGGCTTGCCAACCTCGTCAGGCTGTCGTACATATCAGCGACGTTTGAACCAGGAAGATCTGTTCTTCCGCATCCGTCGAGGAACAGCGTGTCTCCAGAAACAAGACATCCGTTGGTGAGAAAACATTGACTCCCAGGAGTGTGGCCAGGAGTATGAAGGCATTCGATGGATAGATTTCCGACCTTCACAACGTCGCCAGAATCATGGGCGACCAAGCTGTCCTCTGACACGCCTGTTGTCTTCAAGACCCACGGCACTTCGTGTTTGTTGACATGAATCGGCACGTCGTAGTTCTTGAGCAATGTGGTGATGCCCTCAATCGTGTGACCCATCATCGAACCACCAACATGATCAGCGTGATAGTGGCTGGCCATGACACCAGTAATCCTCATTCCGTCGTTCTCGGCAATGTCGACCAGCTGTTGTACGGCATATGCGGGGTCAACAACGACGCACTCCCCAGTGTCTCGATCGCCCAGGAGATACGAGAAATTGACCATCTGTGTGGCCATCATGTCGCCTGATGCGTAGTCCTGACCACTCAGTAACTGTCGGAAGTAGAAAGGATTGCTCTGTGTTTCGCTCACACAGTGCAGAATAGGACAATGATGAGTAGGCCTGCACTTCAATCCGGCGATCGAGTTCTGGTGGGGACCACTTTGGTCACTATTGACGATGACTTTGCAGCGTCTCTCGAAGAGGGTGATGTCGTTTTGGGTATTGCATCATCTGGTGCTCTCCGCCGCATCCCGAAAGACGTCAGCGTTCTTGCTTCGGAAAGAGTCGGAGCGGCCCTGTCGGCTTTCTCCCAGTTGCAGGCAACCACGACCGGGCAAGTCAACCGTTTCTTTGCTTTGGCTGCTGAACGGTTAGCGAACGACTCTCTTTTCTCTTCCATCGCTGTCGCTAATGAATCCGATATCGCTGCCGCTATCGCGAAAGGGCGTTCGACAACTCGTCTCATGCTGACAGAGAAGATGCGCACAGAGATGATCGAAGCATTCAAAATGTGGGAATCAGTTGACATGTCGTTCGCTTCGCTTGAAAGCACCGTGTCGCATTCCGGTTGGGAGGTGCAGCAGTGGAAGGCGCCTCTTGGAGTTATTGGTTTTGTCTTTGAAGGACGACCGAATGTGTTCGCAGATGCAACGGGAGTGCTGAAAGGTGGCAATACCGTTGTGTTCCGTATCGGAAGCGATGCCTTAGGAACCGCTGCAGCAATCATGGACACCGTGATTCAGCCGGCTTTGTCTGAGAGTGGTCTGCCGCCCGATTGTGTTGTTCTTCTGGACTCGGTAGAGCATGCGGCCGGTTGGGCGTTGTTCTCCGACATTCGTCTTTCACTAGCCGTTGCTCGTGGATCCGGACAGGTGGTGAGCGAGCTTGGTTCTATTGCACAACAGTCGGGAGTACCTGCAAGTCTGCATGGCACTGGAGGCGCCTGGATGATCGTAGGAGACGAGGCAGATGCATCCCGACTGGAGAACGTTGTTGAACATTCTCTAGATCGAAAGGTCTGCAACACATTGAACGTGTGTTGTGTACCTGCTAGTAGAGCCGACGAATTGGTTCCGGTTGTTTATCGTGCTGCCGAGCAAGCTGCATCGACGCGTGGCTTTCATTGTCGAGTGCACGTCGTGAACGGTGCGGAAAGATACCTGCCACAATCTGCATTGATTGATGTGAAGCGCGCTGATGGAGTTCATCAAGAGCAACAGATCACGTCCGCTTCTGTAGATGCGCTGTCCCACGAGTTTGAGTGGGAAGAGAATCCTGAGTTCTATGTTGTTCTCGTACAGAACATTGAAGAGGCAGTTGATCTGTTCAATGAATACAGTCCCCAGTTTGTTGTTTCAGTTATTTCTGAGGCAACAGCAGAGCGAGAGTTTGTATGGAGAAACGCAAATGCGCCATTTGTTGGCGATGGCTTCACTCGCTGGGTTGATGGGCAATTCGCATTACTGAGGCCAGAACTTGGTCTGAGCAACTGGCAGTCAGGGCGACTTTTTGCCCGTGGAGGAGTTCTGTCGGGAGATTCAGCTTTCACTGTGCGTCTTCAGGTACGACAAGAAGACTCATCGCTTCATCGCTGAGGTGGCTGAATCTCGATGTTGTCAATGAGGCGTACTTCGTCAAACCAGACTGCAATACAAATAACTGATGGACAGTTGATTGCTGAGATCATCTGAAGGTCTGTCTGTCGAACAATTTCGATGTATTCAATTCGGCAACCATCTGCTGCCGCAAGCCTTGAAGTCATCGTGTTGATGACGACGTCTGGCGATGTTTCCCCCGCATCGACAAGGTTCTTCGCAGATACAAGGGCTTGGTAAACAACAGGTGCTGTTGACCTTTGTACGTCGGACAATCTGACATTTCGGCTCGACATTGCAAGCCCGTCGTCATGACGAACCGTCTCAACACCGATGACAGAAATATCGAAGTTGAGTTCCGAGACCATCTGTCGAATGACTGCCAATTGCTGATAGTCCTTCTTGCCAAAGTAGGCATGGGTTGGTTGCACTGTGTTGAACAATTTCGTGACGATTGTTGCAACGCCACGAAAATGTCCCGGACGCCCTAGTCCCTCAAGGGGGTCTGCCGCTGTGCCTGGCTCAATGAATATTCGCCAACCTTCGGGGTACATACGATCTGTCTCTGGCATGTAAACAACGTCAACGCCATGATGCTCAGCAATTCTCAGATCACGTTCAGTGGTGCGGGGATACGCCTCAAAGTCCGATTGAACATTGAACTGAGTGGGGTTGACAAAGATTGACAACACCGTGATGTCGTTCTCCTGCTGCGCTTGTTGCAGGAGAACCTCGTGGCCAGCGTGAAGCGCCCCCATAGTGGGGACGAAGCCGATTGATTTTCCGCCCCTATACGAATGAAGCCATTCGTGCATCTGCTCGGGCGCGGTGATGACAATCATTTAAGAGAAACTGTGATCGCTGTCGGGCCAAGCCCCCGACTGCACCTCTTGCACATACTGAGCAACTGCTGCGATGGCTTGAGTGCGCAACTGTGCATACGGCTTAGCAAAGGTGAATGTGCGAGGAGAAAGTCCGAGCAGGTCGTGCATAACGAGAACCTGCCCATCACAGCCGACTCCGGCGCCAATACCGATCGTGGGAATGCTGAGCGACTTTGTGATGTTCGCTGCTACATCTGATGGAACACCCTCAATGACAACTGCACAAGCGCCTGCATCTTGCACGGCGAGTGCATCTTTCATAAGACGGTCCTTGCCTCCTGCATTGTCGCCTTCTGTACGTCCTTGAATTTTGTTGCCACCCATTCGGTGATAGCTCTGAGGTGTCAACCCGATATGTCCCATGACTGGAATGTCCGCATTAGTGATTGCAGCAATCTGGTCTGCAACATGAATGCCGCCTTCAAGTTTCACAAGTTCGGCGCCCGCTTTGATGAGACGGATGGAGTTCTGAACGGCGTCTGTTACTGATGCTTGGTAGGAACCAAAAGGCAGATCCCCAACAATCAATGCAAATGGCTTTGCTGAAGACACCATCTGGACGTGATACTCCATTTGTTCCATCGAAACGCCAAGAGTGTTCTTTTGACCCTGCATCACTGTGGCGACAGAGTCGCCGACTAAAAGTAGATCAACATCGGCAGCGTCGATGATGGATGCAAAAGTTGCGTCATAGGCCGTCACCATCGCAAGGCGACGAGATGAGTTTTTTACAAGTGCCAGTTGAGGCACTGTGAATTTTTTGCGCTGTGCGTCCGTAGCCATATGGCACCCCTTTGCGAGATTCCAAGGCTAGGGGTGGAAGTGGGGCTCCACCCTCCAACATCTGCCGTGTTTGGGAGTGACCTCAGTAACTATTTGCGACCGAAAAGTTGGCGAATCTCGGCTTCTGGGTCATTGATGAGATCTGTGTTTTCACCGATCTCCAGTGTGGGGCGCGTCTCCACATTGAACTGTTGCCATGTGGGGTGTCCATGAGTGGCGAAATGAACAATCTCACTCGCGAATCGGTCGGAAATGGCCTGTCGTTCAGCACCTTCTCCAAGAAGCATCGCTGCTCCGGGGGCATCCAGATTGTCAAAAGCAAAAGGAATATCGATGGCGTGACAGCTACCAAGGATTCCTCCGAATGCAGGCGTCTCCCATGTGAACCAATACATCCAAGTGGGAGTGTTTTCGACGCATCGCTGCTCGGACAATTCTTGTGCTCGTTGCCTAAATGAAGTGTCGGTGTTAACAGCGGAAATCAGTTCTCGAGCAGCTTCGTTTGGCCGATAGCGCTCGTATACGGCACGGGCTGTATTTGCTGTATCCCCAAACTGTTGTTGCGTGAACTTTTCCCATTCACGCTGTCCTGCTGATGCCGCATCTTGATCAAAGGCCGACCACAACTTGTTCTCATCCTTGTTGGTGCCAACAACAAACGGAATCGGGCATCGTGCTGCAGTTGCCAATAGGTCAGCCTTCACTGCGGTGCCTCCAGCAGTAGGGGCAAAGATGTCGAAGCCCTTTGATGGAGAAGTAGCAGCTTTAGTACCTGCTTCTAGAACTTCATCAACTGTTTTGTGTGCAGCAGCAGCAAGGCTGTCTTCATCAAGGAGGCCGAGAAACTCATCGAGAAGTTCATTGGCTCGCGGCAGATCGCGTAATTGACCAATTGAGGGGCTCATCGACCATGCTTTGTGAAAGAGTCGATTCGCAGCGTCGGTTGCCATCAAGGACACCACTGCAGATCCTCCAGCGGACTCGCCAAAGATGGTGACGTTGTTCGGATTGCCGCCAAATGACGCAATGTTTCGGTTGACCCAACGAAGGCCCGACAGCATGTCGAGTACTCCATAGTTCTCGCTTCCAGCAAAGCCCAGTGGTCCGAGTCGGTAATTGATGGAGACGACCACTGTTCCCTTTGATGCCAAACGTGATCCGTCGTACCACGCGATGGACCCTGCTCCATTTGTGTACGCACCGCCGTGAATCCAAAAGAGAACTGGCAGGTTGCTTTCCACTGATGCTCCCTGAGGGCAATAGATATTGAGATGTAAACAATCTTCCGACATTGAAGATGCGTCAGTCCCCAGCATTTGTTCGAGAAAACCAGGAACTTGTGGGCTGATGAAGCCAGGCTCGGAGGCGTCGACAGGGGAGGCGTAGGACTCAATGTCAACGGGATGTTGCCATCGTTGCGCTGTGGCGAACTTGATGCCCCGATAAACAGATTGGCCGTTGTCTAACAGGGTTCCATTGAATGTTCCTGCTGGAGTTGTTGTCGCTGCGGTCGTACTCATCTGCCCACCGTACACAGAGAGACGAGTGGGTTCACTAGCGTGTTGGCGTGTTCAGTTCTCTTGTAGGAAACCTGTATGTCCGTTTCCATTCATGGATTCAATTGGCTGCATCGACCTCCCCAAGTAATTCTCGGGGAAAACGTTTCGGCCGGTTTGGAGGGGGAAGCCTCATCATGTGGAAGCCCACCACAATCTTCAACGAGCAATACATCCACATCGGTGAAAACACTTTGATTGGTCCCGATATCTCCTTGTCAGCTGGAATGGTTCCAGGGCAAGAGTGCATTACCAATCCTGTCGTGAGTATCGGTGACCGTTGTCTGATTGGTCGAGGCAGCGGAATAGTCGGACATTTCAGCATCGAGATCGGCGACGACGTGTGGACTGGGCACAACGTGTACATCACTGACCAGAATCATGGATACGAAGACGTCTCGTTGCCTATTTCAAAGCAGTCACAACCAGAACGGGCAGTCAAGATTGGTAGTGGAAGTTGGCTGGGCTATGGATCAGTTGTTCTTCCGGGCGTCACGATTGGTGAGCATTGCGTTATTGGAGCCAACTCCGTAGTGACGCGAGATGTCCCGAGTTACTCAGTCGCTGTAGGAGTGCCTGCTCGAGTAATCAAGCGCTATATCAACGGCTCTTGGACTGAGGTTGACTAGACCGACAGGTCTAACGGAGGCTGACATGTGCGCATGTCATTCTCTCGAGCAAACTTGCCGATTCGTTCGCTGATCGGCACGCCCTCGACTTCTGTTTCAGAAAAGAATGGCCTCGTCGAAGCGGTACGAAGTTTGTCAACAAACTGTCGACGATTCTGAATGTAAATGCGATAGTCGCTGATCCACTGTGGAACAAGTTCTTGACCTTTAGGACCTACAGGCTTGTCCTTCGCAATGTCATCGATAGCGCGTTCCAGCGAATCAGTAGCGGTAGCAACGATGTCGGCCTTCTTCTTCAGCGCAGCCGTGTCGTTGGCATTCATCTTCCCAAGGTCTTGCAACGCAAAGCGTTCGTTCTCCGCAATCAGGCAACGAGCTTCCGAACGTGCTTTCCATGCGTCATCTTCAATTCGATTGAAACTTTCGCGAGATGCGAAGCCAAATGCGTACACCCACATGGCAAAGATGCCTATACAAATAACTGTTAGGACGATTCGGGCTAAACGATTCACACCGACAGGTTAGGAGATGGGGGACTTCTCGGTGGGGCGTAGTACTGCAGTCACATGGCACAGTGCTACGGACCTCGACCATCTATGGCGCTGTAGGGCTTGGATGGAATGCAAGAATGAACTATGTCCTTCGGTATTCGTCATCAACTTCGTGTGTCGATGTTTGCAGTATTTGCGGGATTCAGCCTGGTCTCTTGCTCCGCTGAGTCGTCCATCTGCTCTGAACTCAGTTCTGTAGCGGGCTTCACCATGCAGTTTTCCCAAGGACTCGATAATTTTTCCGAGAGCCAGTATGCAACTTTGCGTAATGAGACTTTTAGTGCGCGTGCGAGCGTGAATCACGTCGCTGTTGTTCATCCTGAGAGCAAGGAAGCTGCCGATTTGGCGGTCAAGATCAACTCCTTCATCAGTTCTATGGAGAAGCTTGACTGGGATGTATCTGTGGCGATTGCTGACTCGGTGGCCGTCGACGCTGCGCTGCAGTTGGGTTCTGCGCAATCTTTAACTCAAGCAAACACAGTGGAGTCTCTATTGATTGGTGAGTGTGGCTTGCCCTCAACCATTGCCAATTCTGATCAAACTTCTGAAACATTGCCAGGTCCTTCGATTCCGAGTCCATTACAAACCGAACCTCCAACAAACACCATTAATGAGCTGTCTCAAGATGACGCTCTTGGAGCAACTGTTGCTGCTCTTTTCGGCCTTACAATTTCTCCGGCACAGACCAGCTGTTTGGGAAGCGCTTTGCAAGGTGTTGTCGATGTCAGTTCAAGCAATGCAAATCTGGCGCAGTACCAAGGCCAATTCCAGCGAGCCTTTGATCAGTGCTCTATTGATTTCACGGTGCCAACTAACTAATTCGGTTTAGATCTTCCTCAGAACTAAGTTGGGGTCGTGGAAATAGTCATCATTCGTCATGCTCAGCCCGAATGGGTAAAAGACGGTCTTTCTGTTGATAACCCTCCTCTGACAGATCTTGGTTTCCGTCAGGCAGATGCCGTGGCAAAGGAGATCGCTAACGAACATTTTGACGAGGTACTTGTTTCGCCTTTACTCCGTACTCGACAGACAGCAGAACCAATTCTCGATGTCTTGGGTCGGCCGTTAACAATTGAGCCTTGGTTGGAAGAAATACGTAACCCGATTTGGCATGGGACACCTCAGGAGAAGGCGGAAGCGGCATGGAGTGCAGAGAAGTCAAAGGCTTCACACGAACGTTGGTCTGGTGTGGAAGGTGGGGAAGCAGTCTCGGATTTCGTGACGAGAATTAACGAAGGCATCAGCGGATTTCTTGCATCGCGAGGAATTGTTCGTGCCAGCTCTGATCTTCCGGTGTGGGAAACGAACGGCCAGTTCGATGACAACAGAAAGATTGCACTGATCTGCCATGCCGGTACGGGAAGTGTGTCGTTATGTCACATGCTGGGTTTTCCTGTCACGCCGTGGGAATGGGAACGCCTTGTTATCGGGCATGCCACGATTAATCGCATTTCGACGCTGCAACTTGCCGATGGCATTACTTTCGGACTCACACAACTGTCTGGAAATCACCACCTTGATCCAGACATGAGAACATACTGACCAACTCAGATCTCGATGGTCATTGGTTCTAGAGTCATTTCATGGCTGGTGAATCAATTGACCCTGATGTTCTCAAGATGTTCTCGTTTGGTGTCTTCAGCAAACTTGAGGGTGCTGTCACATCGGGCATGATTCACTTAGGTGATCGTTTGGGTCTCTATGAGTCAATGGCCACTCGTCCGGACGGTGATACATCAGCGTCTTTAGCTAGCAACCTCGGACTGCATGAGCGATGGGTCCGCGAATGGCTTCACAATCAAGTGGCCGCCCGAATCGTTTCGTGTCGCGACTTGTCTGCGGCTGATCCTGTCTTTTATCTCACTCCCGAGGCCGTGTGTGTCCTTGCAACACCAGATCACCCGGCATACGGAATGGGAATGTTTCACCGCCTGCCTCAGACGATGGCAGCCCTTAACCACATGCCAGAATCATTCCGTACAGGACTCGGGCACGACTATGACTCTCACGGCCCTGAAGGTGCCGTGGGTATTGAGAAGAGCTTTGAACCGTGGAACCAAAACTTTCTCATCCCATATGTAGTCCCTGCGCTATCGGGTGTCCAGGAGAAGCTGGAGGCTGGCGCCAGGGTGGCAGACATTGGCTGCGGTGCTGGTGGTCTATCCCTGCTCCTTGGTCGCACTTTTCCACATAGTCAATTTGTTGGCTATGACATCTCGATTCATGCCTTGGAGCGAGCTAACGAACGACTGAAGAATGATGATCTTTCCAATGTGCGATTTGTTGATCCTCGTGAAGAGGGAATCACCTCAGGCGAAAAGTTCGATCTGATTTGCACGTTTGATTGCATTCATGACATGACTCATCCAACTGAGATGATGCGAACAATTCGTCAGTCCCTGAAAGATGATGGAACATGGCTGCTCGTCGACATCAAGGCTCATGATTCACTGGAACTGAATGTCACAAAGAATCCCATGGCATCGTTGCTCTATGGCGTGAGTGTTCTCAGCTGCATGTCGTCTGCAATGTCATCGCCGGATGGTGAAGGACTTGGCACTTTGGGATTATCTTCTTCGAAGGCCCAACACATGGCAAGAGATGCAGGATTCACTTCATTCGAGAAATTGCCGATTGAACACTCGGTAAACGCTTTCTACGAAGTTCGTCCATAAACAACTTTCGACCGCCACTGGATCGTGTGGCGGTCGAAAGAGATTGTGTTACCAGCCCTTTGTAGGTGGCTGTATTTGGTTTATGCAGCAGGTACTGGAAGTGGTGTGGTCACTCCACATGCGTTCACTGCGTCAACTGCTGCTGTTGGATCAATTGCGGCGCCGCCGAATGGGTGAATTTCAAAGTGGAGGTGTGGGGTGTTGGTTCCGCCAGTCTTGCCGTTGTACCCAACGACCTGACCCGCTTTGACCTGGGTACCGATAGTGATGCCATCTGCAAGGCGGAGCATGTGGCCATAGAAGAAGTAGGTTCCATCAGCCTTTGTCAGACGAATTCCGTTACCTGCAAGCTTGTCATTTGCTGCGTTATAGATCTTGGTGATTGTTCCGTCGGCAACTGCGTACAAAAGGTTTCCTTCTTTGGCAATGATGTCGACGCCCACGTGGAGACGACCGCCACCGCGAGGAGCATGCCATGTGTTGGTGAATGAACAAGGACCTTGCATGGGGAACACATCAAGCTGAATTGCAGGTGCGGCCATGACGCCAAGCTTGATTGCTGTCCGTGTGTCGAGCTTTCCAGTTGATGGCAAACCATTTGCTGTCTGAAACTTCTGAATTGCAACGGTGGTTGCACCGCCAAAGACACCGTCAGCTCCACCCTTCACTGCAATCCCTGCGGTGATGAGTGCATTCTGAATGATCACAACGTCATTGCTTCGCGCGCCGCGTGAAGGCAAGGTTGTCACTGTGACGGAAGCAGCTTGTACAGCTGGTGCAGCGGTTGGTGCTGGTGCAACGGTGGTGGTGGGCGCAATGAGGCCAAGTGCTGCTGCTGTGTTTGCATCAAGAAGACCTGTAGCAGGGAGACCCTTTGTCGACTGGAACGCAGCAAGAGTTTGTGTTGTTCCGGAACCAAAGATGCCATCAACGCCGCCCCTGACCTGAAGTCCTGCCGTTACGAGTGCCTTTTGGAGAGCGAGAACTGCTTCACCGCGATTTCCGCGGATGGGAAGCGCTGCGGGGTTCAGTGCATATGCGACTGGTGCCACTGTTGGTGCTGGTGCAACTGTGGTGGCTGGTGCAGCGGTCGTTGCAGGGGCTGCAGTGGTGGCTGGTGCAACTGTTGTGGTTGCAACGTTGAGCTTCAACACCGCAGCGGTAGCGGCGTCGACCTTGCCAGTCACCTTCAATCCAACAACTTTCTGGAAATTACGAAGAACAAGACGAGTGCGCTTGTCGAACTTTCCGGAGGCTCCACCTTTCAATGAAAAACCATTGCGCATGATTGCTGTTTGAAGAGCAACGACAGCAGGACCTGATTCGCCGAACTTTGGCTGGCCAGGAGCGGTCTTTGTTGCGACAACTACTGCAACGGTCTTTCCTGTCGAAGCGTGTACTGCTCCGGGTGCCACTACGAATGCAAGGCTTGCAACTGCTCCTGCAAGGATGATTCGGCTGATTGTGCTTGTGCGGTTCTGAGACATCTGTCTGCTCCCTTGTTGATCCGCAATAGGGATCGGCAGGTATGAGCAGAACTTGAGAGATTTCTCACGGAAAATGTTGGGGTAACCACAGAGAGTGGTTTTAGTGGTCGGTCGGTCACAAAAAGTGATGATTTAGAACATGGCATAGGCCATGGATGCGCAAAGAGATGCTCTCGAAAGGAGCCAGAGTGGCGCGATGAGGCCGATTATTTCGGCGCTACTGGCTGGGGGCTATGAGGAAATAGCGCTAAACCCGTCACTCATGCCCGTGAAACCACTCGGAACGTGGGCGCCAAGGACAAGTGTCTCGAGAATGCCTATGCCCCGATGAACTTCTCCGGTCGACATCGTCATTGTGACATTGCTGAGAGTTTGTGTGTGCAAATGATGCATTTGCATCGGATCTGTAACCGGGACCGGGAAGCGTTCGCCACCTATCGCAAGGTCACCCTTCCAGAATCCGTGACCCCATTCTGGGTGCAGATAGCCGAGACCGAGCATTTGAAAGTGAGTGATCGGCTCGAACAAGAGATGAGCGGTGGACTTGCCAAATGTGTAACGCAGTTCGAAGGATTCGGCACGGCGTGTGGCGGGCTCCCAATGATAGTCGTACGCAACATTGTGTGAGTGCTGAATCGTGTCATCACCGACAAGCATGACTCCGGATTCATGCCATCTTTCCCCATCCGCGTACTCGTTCACGTCAAACAAGGTTCCAAACCCGTCGAAACAAACCGGGGCCCACAGCCAAAAGAACTGCGGCATATGAGTCACAGGTGCACCAAGTTGCACTCGTTCTCCGACTCCTCGAATACCCCATGAACGGTCTCTCGACCCAACAAAGATCGACTCATTGACTTCGTGTCGCACCCCGTCAACTTCCAGCCAGCCGTTCCACTTGCCGAGTTGCGTCAATCGTGTGTAGCGCATTGTGACGCGGTTACCTGCTCGCACCATGAATGGTGGTTCCTCGTAGGGAAGCGACGTAGCAGTGAACGTCAACTCTGCTCTCAAACCATGTTCAGGAGTATCCACACTGATGCGATGTTCCTTCATTGGTGTGATGATCTCGACGCCAATGGGGCCGACTTGGTTGCATTGCATACGGTCATGAGGAGCTTTGGCTGAGGCATGTGCGCTGATCTGTTCGCCATTGACTACAACACTGAAGGATGCATCCATGACATGTCGATTCGGGTACAACCCCATAGCGACTGCGAAGAAAAGTGATCCGTCTTTGCTGTATCCATTAAAGAAGTAGCGGTCATAATGCCCAGGGTCACCACTTTCTGGGTGAGCAATTGGTTCCGAAGTCTGATGGATCGGATAGTCGTCAAACGATGTGATCATGACTGTGACCGTAGTCATTCTTTAGTGCTCTGTACCAAGTGGCACGGGACGCCATCGACACCTACTGTTCAAGGTATGGCGCGTCTCAGTGGAAAGTCTTACAGCATTGTCTGCGGAACCGCCTTGGGGTCGTTGTGCGTCATTGTTTTCACGGGTGCCCTGGTCCGTCTGACAGGGTCTGGACTCGGTTGTGTGGACTGGCCGAACTGCAATGACACACAGTTCATTGATGTCTCCTCAGGCCACACCGCCATCGAACAAGGAAACAGATTGTTTACTGGTGTGGTTTCTTTCAGTGTGATGGCTGCTGTATTGCTATCTCACCGCCGATCTCCTCGGCGTTCAGATTTGGTGTGGCTGTCGTGGAGTCTTGTCCTGGGAGTGTTGGCTCAGATTGTGATTGGTGGAGTTGTTGTGCTGACGGGTTTGAACCCGTACGCGAACATGGCGCACTTCTTGGTTTCGATGGTCCTTATCGCGTGTGCCTTCATGTTGTATCGCCGTAGCGGAACTAGTGCGCCGTCTTCATTCTTTAGGAGCATCCCCTCTCGACTGAAGGGTCTGGTCATCGCGCTGTCAATTGCTGGCGTGACGGCGATTGTGACTGGCACAGTCGTGACTGCAACCGGACCTCACGCAGGCTCAGAAGATGCGGTTCGTTTCGGATTTGCTCTTCCTTCCGTTGCTCGTGTTCACGGATTAACAGTTCTGATCTTTGTCGCATTGATAGTTGTTCTCGCACTACTGGATCGACGACAGCGTTCCAGCAATGACTTCACAGAAGCAATTTCTGCATTGCTTGTTGTAGCGGTAGCGCAAGGCGCAATCGGGTACACCCAGTACTTCACGGGAGTTCCCGTGGTCCTTGTGGCAGCCCACATCATCGGGGCCGTCTCAATGTTCTTGGCACTGTGTCATTTAGTTGTTGCGCCTAGGGATCCAAATCCGACCGTGATTGATGGGCCTGCGTACTAGGGGTTCATCAGTTGCTAGTTTTCTTCCATGACTACGGATGAAGTTCTTCTAGAAGTTGCCGATCACATCGGAACAATCACATTGAATGCGCCAGGGCGCATGAACACCATTTCGGGCAAGATGCTCCAATTGCTGTCGGAGAAACTTCTCGAAGCAGACGCAAATCCTGATGTGCGGTGCATCATCCTCACCGGTGCGGGTCGTGCATTCTGTGCAGGACTCGATCTCGGTTCACAGGCAGGCAAAACAGAATCTCTTGGCGTGCTCGACAACACCGAAGCCAACATGGTGGAGTTTGATCTTCGTGGTGCTCCACCGATTGTTCTCCATGGCATTGATACTCCGGTCGTGTGTGCTCTCAACGGTGGTGCTGCTGGGTACGGACTAGACATCGCCTTGGGGTGCGACATTCGTATTGCAGCGGATAACGCAAAGATGGCGCCAGGGTTCGCGAAGAGAGGAATCTTGCCTGAGAGCGGCGGCACGTGGTTGTTGCCTCGGATTGTTGGGTACGCACGTGCTGCTGAGATCGCATTCACTGGTCGCACTCTTTTGGCGCAAGAATGTCTCGAGCTTGGGCTGGTGAACTCGGTTGTGCCTGCGGATCAGCTCATGGATGCAGCACGCGAGATGGCGGGGGAGATTGCTTCAAATGCTCCACTTGCAGTGCGTGCAATCAAACGAATGATGCGTGCCGCAGAAACTGAGACCTTTGAACAGAATGTCCATCATGTCTTCTTGCAGTTGTTACCACTTTTCCGGACCAAGGATTTCAAAGAAGGGGTTGCTGCGTTCATTGAGAAGCGGCCACCTCAATTCATCGGTCGATGACTTTGACTAGTGCTTCAGAAGCATTCGCCCTCCTTCGCATCGCGCCAGGGAGTAGCACAGATGAGATTCGAAAGGCATGGCGTACGCAGAGTCTGCTCTCTCACCCCGACACCGGTGGTTCGAACGAGTCAATGATCATCCTGAATGCGGCTTTGGAGATTGCTCTCGCATGGCGTGAAGGCGTTGCGGAGGAAGATGTACAAGAAGTCGCTACAGCATCTGCGCCGCACATTGTTCACCAAACACGACGAGATGTTTCATCGTTCACGGTCAACGTATTGCCGGTTGATTGTTGGCAAGCATTGGAAGTGGTCGCTTCGTTGTGTGGTCCGACAATTCAAGATGACCCCCCATATTTATTGGAGTTTCTCCTTCACGATTCTTCACTGATGAACTCACGCAATGCCTGGTGCCGGTGTGAATGTGTTCCCGAAGCAGGGGGCACAACAGTTCATCTCACGGTGGGGTCGTCACACGAAGGACAGACTCCTCACATTGCTGATGTGCGTGATTTTCTCGTGGATCAACTCAACAGCATTGACTGGCCGAATTAGCGATCAGCTGCTGCTTTCGAGAGCCGATCGTTGATGGCGATTCCTATTCCTGAAGAAGGAGCACGAACCGCTATAACAAGTTCGCAGTCATTTCGGTCGGCTGTACGAAGTTCGTCGTACAGATGTTCTGCATACGAAGTCACATCTGAGAAGTAAATGAGGTGAATACTTCTGAGGGTCGATTGTTCACGTTGGATTCTCTGCGCGTCGTCAAGAGAATCAACAATCATCACCTCAGCCTGCGGTGCATAGTGGCTCGCGAGCATTCCTGGTGCCCTTGATGGCCCCGTAGTTTGATGTGGGTTTCTGCCTGTGACGCGGATGATGTCTTCTGTTGAAATCTGTCCTGGTCGAAGTACCTGAAACAGATCGGTGCACTCAACAATTGTGGATTCAAGCCCCACCTCGCACTCCCCACCATCGAGAATGAGGTCAACTTCATCACCGAGGTCCTGAAGAACATGGCCTGCAGAAGTGGGACTTACTTTTCCGAATTTGTTCGCAGAGGGTGCGACCACACCGGTGTTGGTCCGTGTGAGTAGTTCTTGTGCGAGCGGATGACTTGGCACTCGTATCGCAACTGTGTTGCGCCCACCAGTGACCCAGTCTGGAACGATGGAAGTACGAGGAACCAGAAGTGTCAGAGGTCCTGGCCAAAAGGATGTAGCCAATGCTTCTGCATCCTCGCTAAAGATGCCCCACATGCGAAAGTCCACTGACGGAGAGAGGTGCACGATGAGCGGATGATTATGGGGGCGTCCTTTGGTGTCGAACACACGTTGAACGGCGTTCTCGTTAAGTGCGCAAGCAGCTAGTCCGTACACAGTCTCAGTCGGCATTCCAATGATGCCGCCCGTCAAGAGAATGTTGACTGCCAATGAAACATCAGATGAGATGCCGTGTGTGGTCATGCGAAAAAGTCAAGAATTTGGTCGATGAACGGGAAGGAATCAGGCGTAGCGAAATGGTCGGTGTTTTTCAAGACCACTAAACGACCGTTGGGAAACGCACTGGCAAGTTTCTCTGCAGGGAATGTGAAATCCTTATCACCGATGACGACAAGCACTTCATTTGTGATTGTGGCGAGTGTTGCGGGGTCGATGGGTTCTGACGGTGGGCGCTTCATGATTGCAATGAGGGCTGGTAGATCATTGCCGGGCTGATTTCCATAGTGAGAAAACATCCGACCGAGTTCATCGTCATCGGAGAGATTTCCTTCTAATGCATCCACGATTTTCTGATTTGCATTGGGTGCAGACTGAACAAAGACTCCGTCTCCGATACCCGCGAGAATGACTTTCCCAAAGCGATCTGGATTAATGATTAATGCTCGAAGAATGGTGAGAGCCCCCAGGGAGAAGCCCACTGCATCGACGACGGGAGCCTCGCTGGGGAGTCGGTCGAGAAACCACTGGGGTAGTGCTACATAGGCCTCTGGGTCGGACGGCTTGTCCTGGTCGGCATGTCCCAAAAGATTGAAGGGGAGCACAGACCGCCCGATGTCCTCAAGGAGGGCATCGATTCCGGGCTTTTGCCACGTATCTCGGAAACTGCCGCCCCAGCCATGGACAAGGACCACAGGGTTGTTCTCTGATGAACTCATGCTGACACGGTAGTCTCGTGACGCCCTATGCGCTTCCTACAGCAGACTCCCGCGCACGACCTGACATACAACGATGTCTTCATGGTTCCGTCCATGTCGAACGTTGCATCCAGGCTCGATGTTGACCTCAGTACAGCCGACAAGATCGGAACGAACATACCCATCGTGGTGTCCAACATGACTGCAGTGGCCGGTCGCCGTATGGCAGAGACCGTTGCTCGCCGTGGCGGGTTGGTGGTTCTGCCGCAAGACATCCCGCTCGACATCATTCAAACTGTTGTCGATCACGTGAAGTCGCGACACCCAATCTTTGAGACCCCCATAACTTTGGCGCCCGAAGACACCCTTGGCGAGGCCATCAGCTTGATTCACAAGAGAGCACACGGTGCTGTGATTGTGGTCGATGCAGAGAATCGCCCATTGGGTGTTTTCACAGAGCACGATGCAGCAGGCTTTGACAGATTTACGCAGTTGAAGAATGTCATGAACCTCGACATGGTGTGCTTCACAGATTCCCAGTCGGTTTCTGAGATTCATGATGCTCTCGTTGAGCAACGTCTTTCGTTCGCACCTGTCATCGATGGAAATGGTGTTCTTGTTGGTGCTGTCACACGCAAGGGCGCGCTTCGTTCCACGATTTACAAGCCGGCATTGAACAGCAGTGGCGAATTCCTCACTTCTGTAGCAGTTGGCATCAACGGTGATCCTGCCCAACGGGCTCGAGACCTTGTTGCCTTAGGTGTGGATGTTCTTGTTATCGATACGGCCCATGGTCACCAAGCATCGATGATCCGTGCGATCGAAGCAGTTCGTGCGGCTGCTCCTGGTGTCCCGATTGTCGCTGGCAACGTCGTCACTCGAGACGGCACACGCGATCTCATCAATGCTGGTGCCGACATCATCAAGGTGGGCGTCGGGCCGGGAGCCATGTGCACCACTCGCATGATGACAGGTGTTGGCCGTCCACAATTCTCTGCAGTATTGGAGAGCGCTGAAGTTGCCCGGTCGATGGGCAAGCATGTGTGGGCAGATGGCGGAGTTCGTTACCCGCGAGATGTTGCACTTGCAGTCGCAGCGGGTGCTTCCAGTGTGATGTTCGGATCGTGGCTTGCAGGTACGTATGAATCTGCAGCGGATACTTTGCGAGACACTGAAGGTCGTTTGTACAAGGAGAGTTTCGGTATGGCCTCAAACCGTGCCGTAAAGAACCGCACACGAACCGAGACAGCGTTTGAGCGTGCAAAGAAGGAACTTTTCGAAGAGGGAATCAGTTCATCTCGCATGTACCTGGATTCTCAGCGTCCAGGCGTCGAAGACATTATTGACCAAATCGTTGCGGGTCTTCGTTCATCGTGTACGTACGCAGGAGCAGCGAGTCTTGAAGAGTTCCATGAGCGTGCTGTTGTCGGTGTGCAAAGTTCAGCTGGGTACGACGAAGGTCGTCCTCTTGGTACCAGCTGGTAGATCTTGGCTGTCATTGCTATCGATGGACCTGCCGGTGCAGGAAAATCAACTGTTGCGAAGCTGGTTGCTGAGGCAACGGGCCTTCCGTATCTAGACACTGGCGCTATGTATCGCTGTGTGGCTCTCCTCAGTACGCGAACGGGTATTGACTCCTCGAACGAAAGTAGTGTCGCCGCAATTGCTGAGTCGATTGACATCACATTCAAAGGCGTTCAGTGCTGGATGAATGGCGAAGACGTTTCTCAGGAAATTCGGTCTGCTGAGATTGCTTCTATTGTGAGCATCATTGCTGCACAGAGCCCAGTGCGTACTGCGATGCGCACGCAGCAACAACGCTGGATTCAGCAGCAGGGGGGCGGAGTAGTCGAAGGTCGTGACATTGGAACCGTGGTGTTTCCCAATGCGGAATTGAAGGTTTTCCTCACCGCTTCTCCTGAAGAGCGTGCAAGTCGTCGTGTTGGCCAGTCGGGTGGCGACTTGAAAGAGATTGCCTTCAACATTGCCGAGCGTGATCGTATTGATTCTGAACGTGTTGATTCTCCGTTGCGGCCCGCCGGTGATGCAGTGGTGGTTGACTCTACTGGATTAACAATTACAGAAGTTGTTGACCTCATCGTTGACCATTTCACCCATTCCTTGGAGAAGCGTCATGGCTGAAGTTGACACATTTATGGCGGGTAACTCGCGTATCAGTCGAATCTTTTACACGCTCTTTCGGTCGCTCGTCGTGGCGATCTGTGTTGGTTACACCCGAACAAAAGTGATCGGGAAGCACAACATTCCCAAGAGCGGGGCATTTCTTCTCGCACCGATACATCGGTCGAACATCGATACCCCACTTGCAGCCGCTGTTACCGCGCGTCGGATGAGGTTCATGGGGAAAGACTCCATATGGAAGATCAAACCAATTGGCTGGGTCGTCTCTTCTCTCGGAGCCTTCCCCGTCACCCGCGGGTCAGCAGATAGAGAAGCCCTGAAAAGGTGCATCTCGGTACTTGAGGCAGGTGAGCCACTGGTGCTGTTCCCTGAAGGCACTAGGCAATCAGGTCCCGTTGTACAGCCTCTCTTCGATGGTGCGGCATATGTTGCTGTCAAAGCAGGAGTCCCCATCATTCCGGTTGGTATCGGTGGATCTGAGGGAGTCATGCCCAAGGGCTCAAAGATGATCTATCCGCGCAAATGCGTACTCATTATTGGAGAGCCGATTGTTGCACTCGCAGATGAGAGTGGTCGAATTCCTCGTTCGGCTGTTAAGGACATCACCCAACAGCTCACCATTGATTTACAACGTTTGTTTGATGAGGCACAGCAACTTGCTGGTACCCCGAACATCGTTATCGAGCGATAAAGCCGCTCATCAAAGAAACTAGGTGGTCGGGATCTTGCGCACCTGAAAGTTCCCTCGCCGAATGCATTGATAATTGAGGGGCCCCGATATCGATGGCTTCGATTCCGAGTCGCGTTGATGTAATCGGCCCGATGGTGGACCCACAGGGCATGTTGTTGCGGCTGACGAAGACCTGAAGAGGTGCATCGACTGCTTTCGCAATGTTGCGTATGTGCGCAGCACCGCGAGACGTTGTTGCATACCGCTGATTGCCATTGAGTTTGAGCGCTGCACCTTCATTCACTCGAGGACCATGTCGCGGATCATGACGCTCCTGATAATTCGGATGAACTGCATGTGCATTGTCTGCTGACAGACACCATGATGCGGCCAACAAATCATGCTTTTCCATAGGGCTCACACTGTGATGATTCAGGATTGCCTCGACAACAGACTCAAGCATCGGTCCGGCAGCTCCGGTCATGCTTTCTGAGCCAACTTCCTCATGGTCATTGAGTACGACAATGACGTTGTACTCGCTTTCCGTAGAGGTGATCGCTTGTAGTGCTGACCAACAAGAGAGTTGGTTATCAAGTCGTGCGCTTGCGATCAGTGAATTATCAACGCCTAGAAGAGTTGCTGGGTTGATGTCGAACAAATGTGCATCGTAGAAAGCGATATCAGTGCGATTGACCTTCCCTGACAGCCACTCTTGGAATGATGGGGCATTAGTGCCCCACACGGGGACAGTATGTTGATGCTTGTCGAGTTGAACTCCGCGTTCATTCACTTCACGATCCAGGTGGATAGCTAACTGTGGAACACGAGCAATTGCAGAGTGATCTGCAAAAAGAGTGGACGTTCCATCTGTGAACAACACACGACCAGCAATACCTAAATCACGATCAAGCCATGAGTTCAGCAGGACTCCACCATAGATTTCTATTCCAAGTTGTGACCAGCCGGCATTGTGAATATTCGGATTTGGTTGAACTCGAAGGTTTGGCGAATCGGTATGAGCCCCAATGATGCGCAACGGTGCTTTCTTGGCACCCAATGACCAAGCAATGATTGCTCCGTCTCGGATGAAGTATCCCTTTGTCTGCAGTTCATCGGAGAAAGATTTTTGATGGGCAAAGCCTTTTTGTTCGAGAAGACTGACCGAAGTCGCCACGACATGGAATGGTGTCGGTGATTCATCTAAGAAACGAAAAAGAGAACTCAGCGAGTTAACCATGAAAAAGCCCTACGGGAAGTCCCGTGCCGCGGAGATGGGCTGTTTCGTTGACGGAAAGAATGCTGCGATGTCCTGAACTGGAAGCGGCAATGCGATGGATGGATGTGTAGTTCGGATAAAAGAACTGACCAGTGTTCAAACCGAGAACTTTCGAGAGATATTCGTTAATCACACCGCCATGGCATGTCACAACGACCTTTGCACCTTTGTTCTGTCGAACGATTTCGTTTAATGCATCATTGACGCGTGTTGTGAATTCTTCCGCAGGTTCTTGTGCAGCCCATCCACCATTAACGATCTCTTGCCAACGAGGGTCATTGTTGGCCTTTAGTTCTTCAACGGGAATGTATTCGTTGGAATCCTGGTCATACTCCGCCACACCATCAACCACAATTGGCTGCATGTTCTTTAACTGTGCAAGGGGAGCCGCGGTCTGCATGGCTCGTTTCATTGGACTGGTATAAATCGCGTCGATGTGCTCTAGACCCATGTACTCAGCAAAGTGTCTTGCTTGTGAATGACCATCGGCTGACAACTCCGGGTCAGCTGGTCCATCTACATTCTCGCGGCGAACCGGAAGGGCGTGTCGTACAAGTATCAGTTCCATTGATGTGAAATGATAAAGCGATGTCCACAACAGTTCCTCACTCTGCGGGTAATGGGCTTCAATTTCTTGAAGAAGGGACACCTGACGGCCCGATAGTGGTGCTGATTCATGGCTCTTTGGACAGAGCAGCTGGAATGCTTCGTGTATCACGACAGATTCATAAAGAATCTCATGTCATTCGTTTTGATCGCCGAGGGTATGCGCACAACAATTCTCATCAGGGGCCGTTCACGGTTGCTGGCAATGCTTCAGATGTCGTCAGCATCTTGAATGACCGTGAAGCCATCCTGATTGGTCACAGTTTTGGCGGCAACATCGCATTGGCCACAGCGGCCCAGCTCGGTCAACAGATTCGTGCTGTGAGCACGTATGAAACACCATTGTCATGGTTTGATTGGTGGCCTCGTAACACTGCCGGAGCCAACAGTCTTACTGTGCCCACTGCTGATGCAGCGGAAGCCTTCATGATTCGTCTCATTGGCCGTAAGCGATGGGACCAGTTGCCCGAGAGCACGAAAGAAGCACGACGTGCAGAAGGTGTGGCACTCACGACTGAATTGCAATCGATACGAGAAGGTGCTCCATGGGACGTTGCCGATATCGAATGTCCAGTTATCTGTGGATACGGATCAAAAGCCCTTGAACACCACAAGAAGGGAGCATTGTGGCTAGGTGAGAATCTGAAACATGCTCACAGCGTTGAGATCGACGGCGCCGGTCACGGCGCACCCAATTCCCATGCCGCAGCATTCGCTGAACTTCTCATTAGGCCACATTTGGCCCCATTGCCTTAATTGTTGATTTGAGGCACCTTGACGGTGATGTCTTGACCGAAGAACTGGCACGTCAGTTCCTGAGGGATTTGAAGTTCTGTCTCCGCAGACTGGGAAGCGGCTTTCACGCTGTTCACACAATCAGTAATTTCGCTTCTTTGTGAGTAGCCAACGAGTGCAATGGCTACAAAGATCACGGTGGATACAACCTTGCCCATGATTCCCGAAATGACCTTCATCAGAACGATGGCTACTAAAAGGGAGCCAGCTGATAGCCCGAGAGCTGCATTCTTAAGGGTGTCAGGGTCTGTTGCGGCGAGAATCGTGCTCATTGGGCAACTTTAGGCTCATTTATGCCCGTAGCGTTGACACCATGTCGGGCGCTGAGTTCACCGTGGCCATCCTCATTGGAGGAGACAGCTCTCGTATGGGATCCGATAAGGCTCTTTATGAAGTTGAAGGCCAGGCCATGGCACAACGGGTGGCGGATGCTGCAACACGTGCTGGTGCCTCAGAAATCATGTTTATTGGCGGTACGCCAGCGCGTGGCAAGAAGTTCTCTGGCACATGGAAGAAGGATCTCTTTCCAGGTGAGGGCCCACTGGGTGGCGTCATCACGGCTTTGAAATCCTCAGCCAACGACTCCGTTGTCGTTCTCTCATGCGACATGCCTTTCATCACTGATGCTGTTATTGCGAGTCTTGTGAAGGCGCTTCCTGAGGCTCAGGCAACTGTGGGACGCACTGATCGTCTGAATTGGTTGTGTGCTGCTTGGTCAAAAGAAGAATGTCTCCAGACCCTTGAGTCCGTCTGGAAGCGCAAAGAGCGTGCTGTGCATCGTGCAGCTGTGCTCCTCGACGTTGCAGAGGTTCCAGTACCTGCGGTGGCGGTTCGCAATATCAATTCTCCTGCAGACCTTGCTGCAGACAATGACACAACTAACCTCTAACAATGGCTTGGACCGAAATCTCCGTTACAGATTTTGCTTTGTTGCAATCGTCCTATGTTGTGGATGTCAGGGAAGTTGATGAATACGTCGACGGACATGTACCAGGAGCAGTGAACGTTCCACTGAGCGAGCTAGCCGAGAAGTTCTCAAGCATTGCAAAACATGAAACTGTGTATGTGGTGTGTCAACTTGGCGGTCGCAGTGCGCGTGCATGTGAATTTCTTTCGAATCTGCCCGAATTTGATGGATCACATTTTGTCAATGTTGTTGGTGGAACAGCTGCGTGGATTCTTGAAGGAAATGAAGTGATGACCGGTGACAACCCGTCCTGACATCACTTATGACTGGATCGACTCAGACAACGATCTGATCGAGTTCACTGAAGAGGCTCTCGGCGAATCTCATTTCTATTTGGATACAGAATTTCATCGGGAGAAGACCTACTTTCCGCAGTTAGCTCTTGTTCAGATCGCTACTTCCAAACGCACCGTAATCATTGACCCATTGATGGTCAATATGAAACTCCTTCGGCCTTTGTTCGATGGGCCAGGGATGTGTGTTCTTCACGCCGCTCAACAAGACCTTGATGTCATGGCGCAGAGCTGCGGTTACATTCCTTCACGCATGCTTGACACACAGTTGTGTGCAGGTTTTCTTGGGTATTCGCAGCCTTCACTCGCTTCTCTTCTTCAGTCGTATCTCAAGGTGATTGTTCCGAAAGGCGACCGCCTCACTGACTGGCTACGTCGTCCACTCACGAAAGATCAGTTGATCTACGCAGCCTCCGATGTTGCGTATCTTGCTGAACTGTCTTCCATCATTTTTGCCGAGTTAGAAGAACGAGGACGTATGCAATGGGCAACAGATGCGTGTGAAGAGTTGCGCACTCGACCCACTGGTCCTAATCCTCCGGAAGATGCTTGGCTTCGCGTCAAGGATGTTCGAACATTGAAGGGGAGAGCGCGATGGGTCGCACAGGCAATTGCTGAGTGGCGAGAGAATCGCGCGATGGATCTTGACCTGCCGCCAAGACATGTTCTCTCTGATATTGCGATCTTGGGCATTGCCCAAAAGGCTCCACGAACTGCCGAGGACATGTTGCAAAGCCGTGGGGTCGATAACCGTCATGTCAGTGGCCAACAAGGTCGAGCACTGTTGGAGGCTGTCCAACTGGGTGTGGAGAGATCTGCAGAAGGAGACCTCTCATTTCCCTCCCATGATGGAGATGATCTTGATAAGTCCATGCGCCCTGCTGCCACTTTGGTGTCAGCCTGGGTGACAGAACTTGCACGTCAGAGCAATCTCGACGCCGGACTACTCGGAACGCGTAAGGACATCAATGATCTCCTGAGCGGTGCCCCTGGGGCTCGGATGAGCGAAGGCTGGAGGGCCGACATCGTCGGCCGCGACATTGAGGACCTTGTAGCGGGCCGTAAAGCGCTGACATTTACGAAGGAAAACTCCGGAAACGGGCTCAAGCTGGTTGATGTAACGCCTGTCTAGAGCAATGTCCGTCATTTCGACTGATACCTATGTAAACTCGTCAGGATTGTCCACACGGCCTTGAGCCACACACTGTTCGGAGACCGACCATGAAAAAAGGTCGACATCGCCGGTTCGAAGAAGCGCGCAAATTGAAGCAAGCAGGCCCTAGTGCTGCAGACCTCGGTTTCGGCGGCTCGGATCGGGAGAACCCAGCAGAGGACGACGAGTACGCAGCCATTGCGGAGCGCTACGGCGTGACCTTCGATGATGATGACGACGACTCGGACGACGATCTCGCCTAAAACCGTCCTTTGGACAGAAATTTGAACACCCCCCATGAGTGCACTTCGTAACGTCGCCATGGTCGCACACGTCGACCATGGCAAAACCACCCTTGTAGATACCCTTCTCCGGTCCACGGGCGCCTTTGCGGCGCACCAGGCCATTGTTGACCGCGTGATGGACTCTGACGCCCAAGAGCGCGAGCGAGGCATCACAATTCTCGCCAAGGCTGCTCGTATCACCTTCAACGGGACTCTGATCAACCTGGTTGACACTCCTGGTCACGCTGACTTCGGTGGCGAGGTTGAGCGTGCGTTGGCTCTTGTCGATGGTGTGGTTCTTTTGGTGGATGCTGCTGAAGGCCCATTGCCTCAGACTCGTTATGTGTTGTCAAAAGCCCTGGGTCTTGGTCTTCCAACAATCCTTGTGATCAACAAGGTGGACCGTGGTGACGCTCGTCCGCAAGAAGTCTTAGAAGAAGTGGAGCAGTTGTTCCTCGATCTCGCGACAAATGATGACCAGCTCACGTTCCCCGTTATCTCGGCAGTTGCTCGAGAAGGTCGCGCCATGCGCGGTATCGGAATGCCACCAGCCGATGCAGATCTGTCGTGCTTGCTCGAGACCATCTTGGACACGGTTCCAGCACCCACCCACGATGCCAATGCTCCGCTGACAGCATTAGTCACCAACTTGGACGTCTCTGATTATCTTGGTCGCTTAGCGATTGGCCGTGTTCATAGTGGAGTCATGCACAAGGGCGACACTGTCGCTTTGTGGGGCAAAGATTCTGACGGAACTCCCATTCGTCGCCGCATCGCGCAGTTGAGTGTGTTTGACGGAATTGGCCGAACAGAAGTTGACGAGATCTCAGCTGGAGACCTCTTCGTTCTTGCTGGAATTCCAGAAGTTGAAGTGGGCGACACAGTGTCAGCAATTGAAGTCACCACGCCATTGCCTCGTCTTGAAGTTGACGAGCCAGTTATTCGCATGGCCTTCGGTGTCAATACCTCCCCGTATGCGGGCCGCGAAGGAAAGTTCGTCACCAGCCGTCACCTTCGTGACCGTTTGAACAAAGAGATCTTGGGCAACGTATCCATCAAAATCACCGATACTGATTCACCCGACGTCACCAGTGTCGCCGGTCGCGGAGAACTCCAGCTCGCGGTACTTATTGAGAACATGCGCCGCGAGGGCTTTGAGCTTCAAGTCGGTCGCCCGGAAGTTATTACCAAGGAGATCAACGGCAAGAAGCATGAGCCACTTGAATCTGGCACATGTGACGTTCCCGATGAATTCGTTGGCGTGATCACGCAAACTCTTGCTCCTCGTAAGGGTCGTGTGACTGAACTTCGCGCAGGTGACCCAGGACGCACCATTGTGAGTTTTGAGGCACCTTCACGTGGTCTCATCGGTTTCCGCTCAATGTTGATGACATCGACACGCGGTACTGCTCTTTTGAATCAGACGCACGCCGGATGGATGCCATGGGCAGGGGAGTTACCGCACCGTACAAACGGAGCCATGATCTCTGACCGCATGGGAACTACTACCGCCTACGCCTTGGACAACTTGCAAAAGAGTGGCGAGTTCTTCCTCGAGCCAAGTACCGAGGTGTACGAGGGAATGGTTGTTGGCCAGGCTGCTCGTAACGAAGAAATGGTTCTCAACGTTGTGCGTGCCAAGGAAAAGAACAACATCCGTACACACAGCCACGACGATGGTCCGAAGCTTTCTGCACCAATCATTCACACATTGGAAACTGCTATTGAATGGATTGGTGATGACGAGCTTGTCGAGGTCACACCGAAGGCAATTCGTATTCGTAAGCGCTTCCTCACAGTCGAGGATCGCCGTCGCCAAACGAAAGGGAAGTAGAACTACTTCTTTTTCTTTGTAGTCCTTGATCGCACCGCTGGGTGCGGGAGCGGAACTGCAGTTGGCCGCTGCAACTGAGCGACCATGATCTTGTAGCTCTTTTCGCCCATCATCTCTGTGATCTCGTCTTTGAAGAACACGTATGCGGGGTCCTTGCCGACGAATGCATCAGGAGACTCGGTACACCACCAATGGAAGTCGTCTCCGCCGTCTCCCCAGTCACGACGCTTCCATTCACGAATGGTTGACACGACGTATCCACCATCTTCCACGTGTTCTTCGAGACGAAGTGGCACTTGCCAACACACATCGGGCTTCCAGTCCATGTGGCGCTCATTTGCTTCAACGGCTGCGATATGAAATGCACAACCGGTGCCACCTTCGAATCCGGGTGGATTGTGAAAGATGCAGGCGCCCTTGACCACAGCTGTCTTCTTGCCGCCATCCTTCTCCGTCATCAACCACTTGTTGTCACGACCCTTGTCGTAATTCTTCCAATGGCGTGGCTCTAGGCGCTTCACAGACTTCTTGACTGACTTCAGATCCTTGTCATCAAGGAAGTGCGCACCGAAGGAACAGCAACCTTGCATCAATTCTGGCGTGGGATCATCATGAACACCCTTGCAGCCTTCTCCATAGATGCACTTGTAATTAGAGCGAAAAAAGGTCGCGTCAATCATCCAAGTACGAAGTTCATCTGGGTCTTCAAAACTGACCCATTCACGGGGTTCTTCTTCACGTAGCACGTTCATACGCTACGCCATGAGGACATGGGGAAGCAGTATCCGCATCTATTCTTTAGATGAACATGACACCAAACGGAGATGAACCATGGATCAGATTGATGCGATAGTGGAAGAACTGAAGGAAATCTCCGAGCGGCTCAACGATGCTTCAATGCTCTTGTTGTCAGACGCAATCGAACGGGGAGAGACATCAAGACCCGCTATGGAGAAGCAGATTTCTCAAGCAAGGCGTGCTGTTGATAAAGCTGTCCATCACTTAGTTCAGGACTAATAGCGATTGATGGCGTCAATGAAGGGTCGCAACGACGCGAACCCTTTTCCTGCGTAACGCATTGTTACGCGGAAGAGTTCAGGATGATCTGCTTCCTTCACTTCAATCCCTGAGGCTGCAGTTTGCTCGATGAAGCCATCCGCCGCAAGGAAGGCAAATTCTGCCGCCAAGGCCTTGAAATCTTCTTCTGGAATCTCGCGCTGCATTCGTAAATACATAACGTCATTGACGAATCGGATCGAGTGATAGTTCGCGTAGAAACCCACAATTTCGTTCACCGCGTCATCAATGGAGTCGGCAATCTTGTACAACGAGTGATCGTTGTCTGAGATCAAACCATGACGACGAAGAAGTGGCTCCATCGTGTCCATCAATGGTGTCCAGAATGGATCTCCTGGCACCTCCAAGAAAACAATCGGCACGGGCACTGACTTCGCCGTTTGCGCAAGAGTGAGTAACTCAAAGGTTTCATCCAAGGTGCCAAAACCACCAGGCATGCATAGAAAGGCTTGAGACTCTTTCACCAACATCAGTTTTCGTGTGAAGAAGTACCTCATGCTCACATACTTTTCATCTCCGGCAATGACAGAGTTAGCGCCAGTCTCGAAGGGCAGACGAATGGACACTCCGATGGAGTTTTCGCGACCAGCACCTAACATTCCTGCTTCCATGATTCCGGGTCCCGCACCAGTGACCACCATGAAACCGGAATCAGACAGAGCCTTCGCAGTACGCGCCGTGAGACCATAGATCGGGTTCTCAGGCGTGGTTCTCGCTGAGCCAAAAATAGACACCTTGGGCTTGTCTCGATACGGGGCAAACATGTCAAATGCTCGCGTCATCTCTTCCAAGGTTGTCGTTGCAATCTTGAAATCGAGCGACGATGCATCACTTTCAATTAAATCGACAGTTGCCTTCAGGAGACGATCAAGCATCTTGTTGTTGACACTTACCTGTGAGTCCACACCAAACAAAGCATTGAGACGCGCTAAGGCTTCGGAGCGCTCATTATTCGATGACATGCAATCAGCCTAAGGAGGCTGCCTTCTCATTCAAGGCGTCTACAAGCTCTTCGAAACTCTTAATGAAAGAAGCAACACCTTCTCGTTCGAGTTTGCGAGCCACATCATCAACGTCAACACCGTATTCACGGAGTGATTTCCAGACATCGACCGCTGCTGCCACATTCATGTCAATTGATCGAGATGGATTTCCATGTTCTGCAAATGCATTGAGCGTTGCCTCTGGAATTGTGTTCACCGTCATCGGCCCTATGAGTTCATCGATATACAACGTGTCCGAATAGGACGGATTCTTTGTTGAAGTGGATGCCCACAACGGTCGTTGCACAGAAGCCCCAAGAGCCGACAGTTTGTCCCAACGTTCGCCAGAGAACGTTGTCTGGAAGAGGGCATACGCCAAACGCGCTTGGGCAATCGCTGACTTGCCGCGTAAGCCAAGTGCTTCCGGAGATCCGTCCTTGTTCAATAGCTCATCAATTTCGTTGTCAACGCGACTAATAAAGAAGCTCGCAACACTTTGAATGGAAGAAATGTCGAGGCCACGAGCTGCTCGGGCCTCTAGTCCACCGACATACGCATCCATGACCTGCTGGTACCGCTGAAGGCTGAAGATCAAAGTGACATTGACGTTTCGTCCTTCTGAGATCATCTGCTGTATCGCTGGCAAACCTTCCTCAGTTGCAGGAATCTTGATCATGACATTTGAGCGATTAATACGTTCATCTAGATCTCGAGCAGCTGTCAATGTTTTCTCACCATCTTTGGCCAGACGAGGATCGACCTCCACGCTGACAAACCCATCAAGTCCAGATGATGAGGAGTACAGATCTGCAAAAACATCAAGCGCATCGTTGATGTCCTTGATGACGAGTGCCCAGTAGGCCTCAAGTGGTGATGCTCCGTTACGAATCTCAACAGTGAACTGATCGTCATAATCATCAGAACCTTGAATAGCTTTTTGAAAGATTGTTGGATTAGAGGTGAGACCTCGGACTCCCGACGAAATCAACTCTGCCAATTTTCCTGAGGTGATGTAACTGCGCTGCAGATTGTCCAACCATGGACTCTGTCCAAACTCATCAAATGTGCGACGCAATATCTCGCTCATTATGCGATTGCGCTCTTCACTGTGGCAGCAACATTCGCTGCCGATATACCCAGCTTCTCCATCACGACATTGCCCGGTGCGCTCGCGCCGAAGCGGTCGATACCTACGCTGTGCGTTGCAAGAGCAGCCCAGCCGAAGGTCGAACCAGCTTCAACACTGATTCGAGGAAGATTTGTAGGGATAATCGCATCTCGTGCAGTCGCAGAGAGAGACAAGAATCGATCCCAAGAGGGAAGAGATACAACGTTGACGGCTATGCCTTCAGTCTCCAAGAGCACAGCGGCTTCCAGGGCTGTTCCGACTTCAGAGCCTGTACCGATGATTGTCGCAACAGGTGATGCAACCTTCTTGATGATGGCGGCCCCTGGATTCACTGCAGATCCATCAGTGACAGATGGAACATTCTGACGACTCAAGATGATTGCTGTGGGACCGTTATGAGATACGGCAGTAAGCCATGCTTGAGCAGTCTCGTTCGGGTCAGCAGGACGAATCACTT
>Ga0208481_1000013_pt1 | contig 54691 bp, 48 predicted proteins | sample LakMenEpi02Jun10_FD_150662 | JGI IMG/M metagenome (GOLD analysis project Ga0208481, IMG submission 150662) | Freshwater microbial communities from Lake Mendota, WI - 02JUN2010 deep hole epilimnion (SPAdes) | ecosystem: Environmental > Aquatic > Freshwater > Lake > Epilimnion/Euphotic zone ... | reverse complement strand
CGCTGGTAGAACTACTCTGACAGGGGAAGGTCTTCAGCATGCTGACGGTCACTCCCCAATCATTGCAGCCACCAACTCAGGCGTCATTACTTTTGACCCTGCATACGGCTACGAGATTGGTCACATCATCAGGGCAGGTCTTGAGCGGATGTATGGCGGAGTTCACCAGGATCCAAACGTCGTGTTCTACATCACTGTCTACAACGAGCCAATCGTGCAGCCAGCTGAACCTGAGAACGTTGACGTTGATGGAATCATCCGCGGAATTCACCGAATCAGCGTTGGATCTGGTGCCGGTAAGAAGGCTCAGATTCTAGCTTCAGGTGTTGCTGTTCCATGGGCATACGAAGCACAGAGACTACTTCAGGATGACTGGAATATTTCAGCGGATATTTGGTCTGTAACTTCCTGGACAGAACTTCGTCGTGATGCTCTGGCGTGCGATGAAAAGAAGTTCCTATACCCAAGTGAAGTAAGTCCACTTCCATACATAACTAACAAACTTGCTGGTGCACCTGGCCCATTCCTAGGTGTTTCGGATTACATGCACCAGGTGCCAGATCAGGTACGTAAATGGATTCCAGGTGAATATGCAACTCTAGGCGCTGATGGTTTCGGATTCTCAGACACCAGAGCAGCAGCTAGAAGGGCATTCAAGATTGATGGTCCTTCAATCGTTGTTCGAGTTCTTGAACAGCTTGCTTCAAGAGGAGATGTTGCAGTTCACATTCCTCAACTTGCAATCGACAAGTACCGTCTCTTGGATGTAACAGCAGGAACATCTGGTAACGCCGGTGGTGACGCCTAAGCATGTTAGTCATACTCGCTCCAGGTCAAGGCTCACAAAAGCCTGGCTTCATGTCGAGTTGGTTAGAGTTGCCAGTATTTCGAGCCAAACTAGAAGAGTTCTCTGATGCTATCTCGCTAGATCTCATCAAGCATGGAACACTTAGCGATGAAGAAACTATTCGTGACACCGCAATTGCTCAACCACTAATTGTTAGCTCAAGCATCGCAACAGCAGCGCTTCTTGACACAACAAATCTTTCTGGTGTTGCGGGCCACTCTGTTGGTGAGGTTTCAGCGGCAGCAATTGCGAATGTTCTTACCGACACACAAGCTATGCAATTGGTCAACGTTCGTGCAAAGGCGATGGCACACGCAGCTGCTGCAAGTGAGGCAACTAGCATGGCTGCTGTTCTAGGCGGAGATGTTGAAACTGTTATCGCCAGATTGAGTGAACTTGGCCTTTCAGCTGCAAACTACAACGGTGCGGGTCAGATTGTTGCAGCTGGATCAAAAGCAGGAATAGACAAACTAGTTGCTGAAGGACCTCAGGGAAGTAAGGTCATCCCACTGAGTGTTGCTGGAGCTTTCCACACTTCTTACATGCTTCCAGCAGTTAGCGAACTTGAAACATTTACCTGCTCTCTAGATATCACTAACCCTGGGATAAATCTTTGGTCGAACCAAAACGGTCAGCTCGTAAAAGATGGTAAAGAGTTCATAAGCCTTCTTGTTGGCCAAGTTGCTAACTCTGTTCGCTGGGATCTCTGCATGGAATCAATGGTCCAATCTGGTGTTACGTCAGTTATTGAAGTCTCCCCTGCTGGAACCTTGGCAGGGCTTGCTAAACGAGGTATGCCTGGAGTTGAAATAGTTGCACTAAAAGAACCTAAGGACTTAGAAGCAGCTCAAGATTTACTAAACCGCTCAACAAGGAAAGCGTAAAGATGCAACCAACTCTGAATCAATACAAAACAACACAATTCAGTCGCATCTACTCCATTGGAGCATCTCGCGGAGATTTAGTTGTCACAAATGATGATATTGCGGGACCAATCGATTCAAGTGATGAATGGATTCGTCAACGCACCGGCATCATCACTAGAAGAAGAGCTAGCAAAGATCAATCACTGATGGACATGGCTGTTGAAGCTTCGAATCAAGCAATCAAAAGAGCTGGCATCAATCCTCATGAGATAGGTGCTGTAATCTTTAGCACTATTTCTCACCCGTATCAGACTCCATCGGCGGCAACGATGTTAGCTGAAAAGATTGGTGCTAACCCAGCACCAGCTTTCGACATCTCAGCTGCGTGTGCCGGTTACTGCTACGGCATTGCTCAAGCAGATGCCCTTGTGCGATCAGGAGTAGCCAAGTACGTCTTAGTTGTTGGTGGCGAAAAGCTAAGTGACTTTATTGACCCAACAGATCGCTCAATCTCATTCCTATTAGCCGATGGTGCAGGAGCGGCTATTGTCGGCCCATCAGACACTCCAGGCATTTCCCCCACAGTTTGGGGCTCAGATGGCTCTAAATGGGAGTCAGTCAGCATGACCGACTCTTTGCTCGACTTCAGAGATGGACTCGTCAGCTGGCCAACCATTCGCCAAGATGGTCTGACGGTTTTCAAATGGGCTGTCTGGGAAATGGTCAAGGTTGCCAAGGAAGCCCTTCAGGTTGCTGGCGTAAAAGCTGAAGAACTCTCTGCTCTAGTTACCCACCAGGCAAACATTCGCATTATCGATGAGCTCGTCAAACAGCTCCAATTGCCAGACAACGTTGTGGTTGCGAGGGACATCATCAACACCGGAAACACCTCAGCAGCGAGTGTCCCATTGGCTATGGACCAGATACTTCAAGACGGTTTGGTCAAATCTGGAGGTTTAGCCTTACAGATCGGCTTTGGAGCAGGCCTTGCCTTCGCAGCTCAGGTCGTAGTTCTGCCCTAAACTTTACCTAGTAAATCAAACAACCAAGGAGTAACACATGGCACTATCACAGAACGAAGTTCTAACAGGATTGGCAGAGATCGTTAACGAAGAGACTGGTATCGACACTGAATCAGTGAAGATGGAAAAGTCTTTCGTAGACGACCTGGACATTGACTCAATCTCAATGATGACCATCGTCGTCAACGCAGAAGAGAAGTTCAGCGTAAAGATTCCAGATGATGAGGTAAAGAACCTTATTACTGTTGGTGATGCTGTTAACTTCATCACCCAAGCACAGGACTAATCAATCTTGAGCAGCAAAATTGTTGTCACCGGGATAGGCGCTACCACGCCTCTCGGTGGTGACGCGCAATCGACTTGGAAAGCTCTGCTAGCCGGTGAATCTGGCATTAGCACCATGGAGCAAGAGTGGGTTGCACGCTATGAACTGCCAGTCACATTCGCAGGTCAAGCAAAGATTAATGCTGCCGACATACTGACTCTTCAGGAAATCAAGAGACTGGATCCATCCAGCCAATTTGCCCTAATCTCTGCGAGAGAAGCTTGGGCGGATGCTGGCATTACAGAGTTTGACCCGGAAAGACTTTCAGTTGAGTTTGCAACCGGTATCGGTGGTGTTTGGACTCTCCTTGACGCTTTTGAAACTCTAAAAGAGAAGGGTTCGCGCAGAGTGCTGCCAATGACAGTTCCAATGCTCATGCCTAACGGCCCAGCAGCTGCCATCGGCATGGACATCTCTGCTCGAGGTGGAGTTAGAACCTCAGTATCTGCTTGTGCTTCTGGAACCGAAGCTATCGCTAACGCAATCACTAGGCTCCGTTCAGGCGAGATTGACATCGTAGTTGCCGGCGGCTGTGAAGCCGCCATGCATCCACTACCTATTGCAGCTTTCGCATCTATGCACGCTCTCTCAAGACGCAATGAAGAGCCTGCAAGAGCAAGCCGTCCATACGACATAAATCGTGACGGTTTCGTCATGGGTGAAGGTGCTGGAGCACTTGTTCTTGAAACTGAAGAGCACGCTCTTGCTCGAGGTGCAAAGATTTACGCAGAACTAGCCGGAGGCTATGTAACCAGCGACGCTCATCACATCACTGCACCAGATCCTGAAGGTGCTGCTGCTGCAAGAGCGGTCATTGGCGCTCTAAAGATGGCTAACGCAGAAGTCACTGATGTAAACCACATCAACGCTCACGCAACCAGCACACCTGTTGGTGACATCGCTGAATACACAGCCCTAAAGCGAGTATTCGGAGATCACCTCAAGAACATTGCAGTTTCTGCTACCAAGTCTTCAACAGGACATCTATTAGGTGGTGCAGGAGCTATCGAAGCTATCTTCACTGTGCTTGCTGTTCAGACTAGAACCGCTCCTCCAACAATCAACCTGGATGATCCAGATCCAGCAATCGAACTTGATGTCGTAACTTCGCCTAGAGACCTAGGTGAGAACATTCTTGCTATCTCGAACTCTTTTGGTTTCGGTGGACACAACGCTGTTGTGGCATTCCGCTCATACAACAAATAACTAACCTGCTTTAGTTAGCAACACCACGTTGTTGCTGAACTTCGCTCCCCTAAATGGCTCCATGATGTCATCCCACGATTGACCCAGACTGACCCGCAGTAGTCTCATAAACTCTCTGTGATTACCCGCAGCGTTATCAACCATCTGGTTGATTCTGTCCTCACTGAGCATGATTGATCCCGAATCATTGAGTTCTCCTCGAAAAACACCCAAACCAGGAACTCCCATGAACAGAACTCCAGTTCTTCCGATTCTTTGATTCATCTCAAAATAGATGGGGCCTAGGGCATAAAGGTTTGAAGCTAGTTCGGCAGCCTCATCTTCGGTTAGCTTGAACGAGAAGGAGGCAGAGAGGTTATCTGGAATAAGGTTTTGCTCAAGCCAACTTGAAGTACCTGACAGCGAGGCTAAAAGAGCGTCTATTTGAGCCACCAGACCCCTAGGGCAGGCGTGAATCGCCAGGGTCAAGACAAATTGACCTCTACGCATAGCAAACCTCCGAATCTAAAGCTAGGTGCGTCTTCCCCAACGTCCTGGCAATTCAGAGAGTTCCAGATTACGACTGCAAGCCAATTAGCGCAATTCCTAGGCACTCGCTGGCTAGCATTGTTATAGAGAATTGAAGACCCAGAAAGGTCCAAAATGGCTAAGTTGTATTTCCGCTACGGAGCGATGAATAGCGGCAAAAGCACTGCCCTGCTGCAGGTTGCGCACAACTACGAAGAGCGCAGCCAACAGATTCTGATTGCTAAACCAGCGGTTGATACTAAGGGCGATTCAACAATAGTTTCAAGGCTTGGCGTTGATAGACACGTGGATTTCCTAGTTACGCCTAATCAAAACCTTCGAGAACTTGCTCACGAAAACGCCAACAACGGACTAATCATTCCTGGTATCAAGAACCTAGCTTGTCTACTAATCGACGAGGCACAGTTCCTAACTCGCGAGCAAGTAGATCAGGCCTTTGAACTTGCTGTCCTAGATGGGGTCCCAGTACTTGCATATGGAATCAGAACTGATTTTCTAACTGTTGGTTTCCCCGGTTCAATCAGACTCATGGAACTAGCCCACTCACTTGAAGAACTCAAGACAATTTGTCGCTGTGGACGTAAGGCTATGTTCAATGGTCGAAAGTTCGACGGTGAGTTCATCTTCGTGGGTGACCAAGTTGCCATTGACGGCGTAGAGGTTACCTACGAGTCACTCTGTGGAGTTTGCTACCTAAACGAACGTGGCTAACAGAATCTAGAGTATTAGCCCTTTACAGCCCCACCGGTAAGACCTGAAGTGATGTACTTCTGCAAACCTAGGAACAATGCAACGCTAGGAAGCGCAGAGAGCACCGCACCGGCAGCAAACATGGACCAGTCTTTGGAATACGGATCGCTAATGAACTGTTGAAGACCAGTTGCCAGAGTCAAGCTGTTCGGATCGCTCAGCAGGATGGATGCAAGTATGAAGTCGCTTGTCACACCAATGTAGCTAAGTAGCATCTGTACGGCAAGAATAGGGGCTACCAATCTCAAGATAATTGAGAAGAAGATGCGCGCATGGCTCGCACCGTCAATGGTTGCGGCTTCATCAATTTCCTTAGGAACAGTGTTGAAGAATCCATACATTAGATAAGTTCCAGCACCCAGTGAACCACCAAGGTAGACCATCATTAGACCAATCTGGCTGTTTAAACCAAGTATTGGGAAGACTCGGCCAACATCAGATAGCAGGCTGTAGATAGCTACGAGACCCAAGATTGAAGGGAACATTTGCATCAAGATCAAAGACAAAAGACCTGGTCTGCGACCCTTGAATCTAAGTCTTGAGAATGCGAAAGCTGCAAGCGCGCTCAAGAACACCGAACCAACCGAGGTCACGATACCGATGTAAACAGTATTCAGGTACCAGCGACCGAAAGGTCTGGACTCTTGATCAAACAATGAGATGTAGTTAGCTGGCGAGATGTCTGCAAACAGCGCTGTGGTGTTGTTGATGTCGTTGTTCGGGTAGAGAGAGGTCGACAAGATGTACAGAATTGGGAAAATCGCAAAAGTACAAACTGCTATTCCTACAAGATGACGCCAACCGGTGCTAAAGAACCAGCGAAAAATGTTGAATGGTCTTCTATTCTTTATTGCAACGCTCATTAGACGATCTCCTCAAACTTCTTAGTTCTCTTAAAGCTGATTAACGAAATAGTTGCGACGACGACGAAAATCAGGATCGAGAAGGCGCTTGCCAAACCAAAGTTCTGACCCGTACCGGAGAACGCAATCTTGTAGACGAAGGTAATCAAGATATCCGTACCACCTACGTCATAATCAGTGATTCCCGAGTCTGCCGGGCCACCTTTGGTAAGTAGATAGATAATCGTGAAGTTATTGAAGTTGAAAGCAAACGAAGCTATCAACAGCGGAGCAATAGAGATAAGTAGCAAGGGAAGCTTAATCAATCTAAAGTTCTGCCACCCTGTAGCCCCATCAATTTCAGCTGCCTCATTTAGCTCTGAAGGAATTGACTGAAGGGCACCTGTAGTGATCAAGAACATGTATGGGAAGCCAAGCCATAGGTTAACTAAGAGCACAGCCAAGCGGGCTGGCCCTTCTTCCAAGAGCCAAGGGAAGTTAGCTTCAGATCCAGGCGTCTGACCAAAAATAACGGTATTTATAAAGCCATTCTCGCGGTTTAGAAGACCGACCCAAACATATGCAGAAAGGAATCCTGGGAACGCGTAAGGAAGAATCATCACGAGCCTATAGAACTTCTTCCCACGCAGCTTCTCGTGGTTGAATACCAAAGCAATGAACAAACCAAGAATAAATGTTGTCAAAACGGTTGAGATTGCAAAAATAAAGGTCCAAGAAATAACCTTGATCAATGGGTCTCTGAGTTGAACATCGGTAAAGATAGTTTCAAAGTTTTTAAGTCCTACTTCAACTCGCCAACCACCATCAAGTTTCGCGCTTTCAAGCACACCATCAAGTCTGTAGAAGCCATCCTCTGCCGGCTTGAAGACATCACCTGCATAGTAAACGCCGTAATCATCATCAACAAGAGCAGTGAAAGTGTCAGCAATCTCGTCATAAACCAGAGTGGATTCCGACGGAAGTGCGATTGTGAACTCTGAAGTTCTGAGACCAACATTCGGGTTGGCAGGATCAGTAATTACTCTGATTTCAAGATACTTAGCCTTATCCACGAAGGACAAGTTATTTGCATCTTGCGTTGTATAACCAACTGCTCTCAGAGCTGCTTTAGGACAAGTTTCAGTATCTTCAGCATATTTATCGGCACACTCTGTGCTCAAAGTGAACTGGTTATCGCCTAGAGGTATAGGTAGTTCACCGTTTTTACCAATAGAAACTTTTCCATTGACGTTGTTTGTCATCAAGAAGGCTCTAGAACCATCGCTATCGTCCTTGACCAAGTTGATTGTGTAGTCAGGGCCATCGACGATGCGGTAAGCCGCGTTCTTGATTGTTTGAATTGCTAAGGCTTTGTCACCGTTGTGCGCACTTCCATAGTTTGTGAAGGCGGTGTAACCGCTGAACATAGTGACATAAACCTGGAAAACAATAAGGAACAGAACTCCTGGTGTTAGGTACTTAGCTGGTAGACCACCCTTACGCAGGTAAATCCAGTTAACGATTAAAAGCACCAAAATGCTTAGAACAGCTTGGACCATGAGCTCTTGAGCAATAAGAACCATGATCATTGTCACTGCAATAGCGTCTACAGTTCCTAAAACACCAAGTTTCCATAAGGTGCCTGAAAAACTTGGTGATGATTCTCCCCAAGCTTTTAGCTTCTTAGTCGCCATTTGATTACCTATTCCCTATTTCATACAGTGATCTGAACACAACGGAAGGGTGGGTGTCTCCAATCGAATGAAGACACCCACCCAGCACCGCTTAGTTACTTACTTGATGTATCGATTGTCTTTTGCAAAGCCTTCACCATGTTGGCCCAAGCAACATCTGGCTTAGCCTCTTTACCCTGGATTATGCGAGTCTGAGCTTTACCCCAGATTGTCCACGCAGCAGCCATAGCAGGTGAGTTAGGCATCGGCACTGTGTTAGCAGCGTTAGCGAAACCAGCAACAACTGGGTTGTCCTTTGCTCGGTTTAGCGCAGCCTTGTTAGCCGGAGTCTTGTTGAAGTTGTCATACAGGTTGAACTGAACCTGCTCTGATGACATCCATCTCATTAGGTCCACCGCAGCAGGTACGTTGGTTGGGTTACCTGGCTTTGAAGCCATCATTAGGTAGCCGCGAATACCAAGGAACTGCTTTGGCTTTAGCTTCTGAGCGGTAGGTCCTGTTGGGAATGGATCAATTGCATAACCTTCTACCGCCTTTAGACCGGTCTTACAACCACCAGCACCAGCTTCAATTGCGTTGATGTTCCAAGCGCCAGTTACCCAGTACTTGATTGCTCCAGTTGTGACTTTCTTTCCCTTAACTGTGGTTGTCTTAGTTGGGTTTAGGAAGTCGCAAAGAATCTTCGCGTTTGAAGGCGGGCCAAAGAACTTGGTTCCCTTGAGCTTTAGCCACTTGGCGAATTCAGCTCCGTTAGCTCCACCCATACCTACCTTGTTAGTCCAGTCACCCTTGCTATCCATTGAGAAGACAGGCGCATTGAACATGGTCTGGAATGGGTACATGTGATATGGGTCTGAGTTTGTTGCGTCGTAGTTGATGCCAAGCTCGCCATCCTTGATGTCGTTAACTGACTTCAATGGCTTAGGTGCTTTCTTGACGTTACGAAGAATCGCGATGTTCTCAGTCCAACCAGGAGTTCCGTAGTACTTACCGTTGTACTTCATAGCCTGCAAAGCTCCAGGAACGAAGTCGTCCTTGAAGTTAGCTGGAAGGTACTGGTCAATTGGAGTAAGCACGTTTGCAGCTGCAAGGTTACCGATCCAGTCGTGAGCCGCACCAGCAAGAATGTCTGGTCCAGTTCCACCAGGAACAGCAGTCTTTAGAACTTCACGAACAGTTCCAAAGTCTCTTTCAACAAGCTTTGCTGTGAACTCTGGGTTAGCAGTGTCCCAAGCACCAACGCGAGCCTTGATGGTGTCAAGAGTACCTTTGTCGGCCCAGATCACTAGTTCTGATGCAGCTGATACGGGCGTAGCAGCTGTGAAACCAGCACCGATTACTGATAGTGCTGTGAATAAACCAACTACTTTTCTAGTTGTTGTCTTCATTTCCCTATTCCTTACTTTCTGTTATCCAATTTTGCTACCCCAGTTGAGGTAGTTTCGAAATCTATCGCCACACTACTAACGTGCTGTTAGCAGCTACTGTAGCGACTTTTGTTTTCTTTAGCACTGAGAGTGTTGTAACTCCGGCTTTATCACCGTTCACTACAACATTCCAGTTACCTGTTGAAGGAAGAGTTACCTTCTTTGAGGTTGAGTTAGGGTTTGAGATAACCACGATGGTCGCCCACTTGTCCTTGACCGCCTTACCATTCAGTGAGTAAGCAAGAACATCATCAGGAGCATTCAGGAACTTTAGGTTCGCTGAAATGGCAGCTGGTGAACTCATTCTGAAAGCTGGGTGAGCCTTACGAAGAGCAATCAAACCCTTGTGGTAGTCAACGGTTGATCTGTGCTTCACACGCTCAGGCCACTTCAAGCTGTTGACCTGGTCAGATGAGTTGTAGCTGTTGTGGTCACCATCCTTGCTTCTCAAGAATTCTTGACCAGCCTGAATGAATGGGGTTCCCTGTGCTAGAAGAATCAAGGCACCAATCTGTCGCTGCTGCTTAACAACCGCAGGAAGTGACTGCTGGTTGTTGACTGACCAAAGCTTGTCGAACAAAGTCTTGTTGTCGTGAGCTTCTGCGTAGTTAACTGACTGTCCTGCATCAAGAACCAACCAAGGAACAACAATCTTGTCTGCACTTGAGTGGCCGATAGTTCCAGCTTTTACTGCGTTGATAGCGCCAGTGTTTCCATTGACGTAACCACCATCAGAAGTACCATCAGGAGATCCCTTGACACCGTTTCTAATTCCATCGTTGAATGCACCAACACCTGGCATGTTCAATAGCTGACTTTGGTTACCCTGAGGAAGACCGCTGTCACCACCCATGCTCCATGCTTCACCGATGATGGTTGCAGCAGGCTCAATTGCGCGAATTGCGTTAGCTGAATCGTTAACGGTCTTGACATCCCAAAGACCCATCTGGTCAATTCTGTAACCATCGAGCTTGTACTCTCTGGTCCAGTACTTGAATGAGTCAACAATGAACTTACGAACCATTGGGCGCTCTGTTGCAGTGTCGTTTCCACAACCAGATCTATTGGTTAGGTTGCCGTTAGCGTCTTTTCTGAACCAGTAACCTGGAACAATAATTGCCTGGCTAAATTCAGTTGCGCTAGCCACGTGACCGTGAACTACGTCCATGGTTACACGCATACCATTTGTGTGGAAAGCCTGAACAGCTTCCTTCAATTCCCTAATTCTTGCAACAGGGTTTGTTGGATCGCTTGAGTACTGACCTTCTGGAACGTTGAAGTGCTCTGGGTCATAACCCCAGTTGAACACTGGGTTCAATTCGTCTCCACCTGATGCATAGTCATACATCGGAAGAAGCTGAACGTGTGTTACACCCATTTCCTTGAAGAAACTTAGTCCAGTAGAAGCTTTTGTCTTTCCTGAACCGATAGTGGTTCCAAGCTGAGCAAGGCCTCTGAACTTTCCGCGGTTCTCAGCTCTTACACCACTGTTTGCATCAATAGAAGCATCTCTTACGTGCAGCTCATACATTACTGAGTCAACAGCTCGTCCTGAGAATGCAGGCTTCTTGTGAGTCAACCAGCCGGTTGGGTTGGTCTTTGCAAGATCAATAACTACACCACGATCACCATTGACTGTAACTGAACGAGCATATGGGTCAACAGCGTCATCTGTCTTGCCGCCTACAGTTACGCGGTACATGTAAACCTGAAGGTGGCGGTCTCCTGATAGAGAAGCGGTCCAGGTTCCCTTAACGCTCCTCGTCATAGGAGTCACGGTGCCTTGGTTCTTTGGAGTTGTCGCACTTGCATAAGTCACAAGAGAAACTTCACTGGCGGTTGGAGCCCAAACTCTGAAGTCTGTCTTAGCTGAAGAGTAAGTACTTCCTAGATCATCACCTGTGTATGTGTATGCTTCAACGAATTCAGGAGAAGTGAAGACACCAGCTGCAACAATCTGACGAGAGCCAAATACGCGAGTTGGGTCTGGATCTGTGTGGTTCACCATAATTGTTGAACCCAGAGGAATATCTGTTGCGGTTGTGATCAACCACTGCTTGTTGCTAGAGGTCTGCCCATTGTTTAAGTCTTTAATCTTTTCTGCTGAAACAATAGCTGGTGCTCCGTCACCTGTAAGCGAGAAGCCAGGTCCTGCTGTTCCATTTGCACGGCTGAGAGTTACCTTGATCGTTCTCAAGGTCTCAATTGAAGCTCCCCACATTTCAGGCGGGATGATGAAACTGTCGTTGGTGTAGATGTATCCATCGTTCTGCTGGATCCAGATCTCAGCAGAGCTGTTTTCGTCTAGATTGACGATACGGTCTAGATCAACATCTTTAGTCCAACCAGACTTCAGACGAGGAATTAGTCCAAGCTGGGTTACGCCATCGCTGATCGGTACCTGAGTATTGATAAGTCCGTAACCCTTGCTGTCTACAACGTTTGAGAAGAATGGGGTCACCTGAGTAGCAGGTAGGTTTACTCCCTTGATTGCCCAGAGCCATAGGCCCCAGTCAGAATAGCTACCGCTAGTTCTTTTGTAGTGAACGGTGAGGCTTGCACACTTAGCTGTAGGGCAGGCTCCAGCTGCACTAGCACTTGAGGAAATGGCTGGGACCGGTGCTACTAGAGCGAATGCTAGAAGGATCGGGAGAACAGTCTTTTTGACAAGAGTTGAAATATTGGACAACTGGGGGCCTTTCTATTGCTTACTACTACCCTAATTTGGGCTATCTGCCTGAAACCTTAGGTAACACGAGTCGTTATGTAATCGTTTCCATTCTCTTACACTTTTAACAGAAAACTGGGCCCCAACAGCGTTAGGGCCCAGTTTTTACTAGATCAATGCAGGGGTATTAGCCTTTTGGAACTACTACCTTTGCATTTGGCTTGTCTGTCGCACCAGGGCCTTTTCCAACAACTGACTCAGCCTGGACATAAACTTCCCAAGTCTGATCTTCATCAGGAGACGCTGTTACAGCCATTGCGCAGCTTGTAGGCAAAGCCCATGTAGCTCCTGCGAATGTAGCCTGTGTGACGTTGTTCTGGATAGTACAGGTCTTAGTAGTAGGACCCTTCTTCGCAGTCACGGTGATCTTTGTTGGGAACATACCCCTCATTGCTGGGTGCGCTGGACGAACTGGGGTAACAGTAAGGTTTCCGTTAGAGAAAGCTGCTGTTGCACCGTAACGACCAACAAATGTAGGGACGCTGTAGTGAACTTCGTTAGTGCCTAGTCCAATCCACATTGATGTTCCGATCTTTGGAAGACCGTTTGAGTTTCCGTCAGTCCACTTGTAGTCACCTGACTGAACACCTGCCCAGTCGTTGTCTGGCTGTGATCTACGAAGAACAAGACCTGTGCTACCTGAGTAAACACCCATGGTTTTGACGATTGCGAAAGCACCGTACTTGTCTTCGCCTACGAATGGCCAACCAGTGGTGTCATTCTTGACCTTACCCCTGTAAGGGTAAGTCTTGGTAACAACAGTCTTCTTGACTGGCTTCTTCTTGACGATTGTGGTTACAACCTTGCTGGTTGAAACTACATAGTCCTTTAGAAGAGGAGCTGCAACAGTTGTGTTCCAGCTGTATAGGTTCCAACCCTGTGCCTGAGCGGTCTTTAGAGGCATGTTTAGGTGCACCTTGTACTCAACAACTGCTGGGTACTCGCGCTTGCCTGTGTGGACGTTCCACCATGACTCACCAGCTGGGAAGATGTTGTCTCCACCGAAAGGCTTGTCAGAAGCAGGAATTGCAGGCTTTGCTGGAACTGACTCGTCAGTGTCTGGTGTTGAAGGGTCGTCAGCAACTGCAGCAGTTGCGTCCTGGCCATCCCATGACTCTGTTGTGCGAAGCACGTTGTTCAGAGCTGTTAGAGACACTGGAAGTGTGAACTCAGCGAAAGCGCCGTAAGCATCTTCGCCTACGAAGTTAGGAGTCCAGTCCTTTGTGACACCAGCAACAGTTGATTCGCCAATGGTGTTGTTTACTGGGCCAACGTCGCCGCTACCAGTGTTCCAGTACCAGATGTTCCAGTCCTGGGCAACTTCCTTAGGGACGTTTAGGTGGATCTTGAATGTAGTGCTTGCGTTTGCTTGTGCAGGGGCTGCAACACCAACTAGGCCAGCAAGACCTAGAGATAGAGCAGCTGCTGTACCAAGAGCACGCTTGATTTGACGATTCATTTTTCAATGCCTCCGGTTAGTTTTAGGTTCTCTGACACCAATGGCAATCAGATTAAGTAAAAAACTAACACCTCGGAGTCTTGGGGCAGAGTACTTTTAGGCCAAAAACGGTCGCATTATGATAACGATTACATACACACAGAACATGAACCGATTCACAGGCGAATCTGTACTTTCTAGGTGATCTGACTAACTTTCCATTGTTTACAGAGCAATCTGTATCTCAATTCGAGCTAATGCCTGAATATGTTTCAGTTAGCGCATGTTCTAGAACTAGCTCGCGATGCAAACAGGTAAAACTGTCTAGTTTCTGCAAAACGTTTACAGAAGGTTAGGAATCTTCTGCTCCTGAGCGATGTTAGCTCTTCTAAACCAGAAGGTAACAAAGGTAGAGATAATCACGATGAATAGTGAGTACAGGGCAGGAACCAAGAGGATCTGGTCAATATTTGCGTTGCCTCGGAAAGTCACCAGGATAATCGCAACGGCCAAAGGACCATTCTGGATACCAGTCTCTAGAGCAATGGTTCTGGCGTTAGCAGGGTGGACTCTGATTGCCTTGGCTATTAGGTAAGCGATAAGGATACCGAATAGGCCTAGACCGATAGCCACAACATAGGTCTGCCAGTTGGTTGAGGTCAATAGAACCCAGTTCCTTGGAACCCATGTAGCCATCAAGAAAACAATGAAGAAGAGCCCGAAGAAACCACCCATGAGCTCAAGAATTGCTCCGATGTTTGCTGAGTACTTACGGATCACCATACCCACAACAACCGGCACAAGAAGAACAGCCAAGGTGCGAACAATGTTTTCAGTTGGAATCTGAACTTCTGCGTCCTTGAAAAGGAAGCCACCATAAACGAAGAGCGCTAATGGTGTCATGATAATTGCCCAAAGTGTTGAGTTAGCGGTCATCATCACGCTCAAAGCAAGATTTCCTTTAGAGAAGTAAGTAAAAATGTTTGAGGTAGTTCCAGCAGGAACTGCTCCCATCAACAGAGCTCCAATGGCAATAAAGAGAACATCTTTATTGCTAGCTGTTTCGAGCGGCATAAGGAATGTTATGACGAGGAAGTAAGCAAGAAGCGGCATGATTCCAAACTGGCAAACCCAACCGATTATTAGACCAGCTGGCTTCTTGATTGCTAACTTGAAATCTTTAGGAGTAAGCGTTGCTCCAAGACCGAACATGATGATGAATACGAGACCTGCTAGCAGGGCTTCTTCGAAAGGTGTGATTACAGTTGGCTCTTTGACTGCCTCAGTAACCCAAATCATTGCGTTGGTAATCATTATTTACCCTTCTTTGCATCACTGGCGGCGATAACTTGAGCTCTAAGTTCTCTTCTTAGAATCTTGCCGATTGGGCTCTTTGGAAGTTCGTCAACAAACTCAATTGCAGTTGGAACTTTGTATGCAGCGAGATCTTCTCGACAGTGCGCAATGACCTGCTCAGCTGTTGGTGCAGAGGTTCCAGCAACAATGTAAGCCTTTACCCTCTCTCCGCTCTTCTCATCAGGGATACCGATTACACCAACTTCTTGAACACCTTCAAGTTGAGCGATCTTCTCTTCAATCTCGTTTGGATAAACGTTGAAACCGCTGACAAGAATCATGTCCTTCTTGCGATCAACGATTGTGAAAAAGCCATCTGAATCAACAGTTGCCATGTCGCCAGTCTTTAGCCAGCCACCCTTGAGAACCTTGGCTGATTCAGCTTCGTTATTCCAGTAACCAAGCATGATCTGAGGACCTTTAGCAAGCAACTCCCCTGGCTCACCTACCTTGACTTCAGTTCCCTTTTCATCAACAAGTTTGATGTATGTGGAAGGAACTGGAACACCGATAGTGCCGTCTCTTCCACCACCATCTAGTGGGTTGAAGGTCAACACTGGTGAAGACTCAGTCAAACCGTAGCCTTCAACAATTGGGGTCCCTGTTACTTTTCTCCAACGCTCTGATACTGAATCGTGTAGAGCCATACCTCCAGCTGCTGATGCACGCAGGTGCTTAGGAGGTCCATCTTGGAACCAGCGTTCGTTCAACAAAGCATTGAAAAGAGTATTAACTCCAGTCATCCAAGTCACCTTATAGTTTTCGAACACACGCTTCAGGTTGCTTGGTGGTCTCGGGGTTGGAACTAGAAGGTTCCTAGCTCCCATGTGATAGAAACCAAGCAGGTTGATGGTGAAGGCAAAGATGTGATACAGCGGTAGAGCGGTAACTACAATCTCCTTGCCTGGTCTCATGTAATCGCCACACATGGTGATCATCTGAAGTGTGTTTGTAACTAGGTTGCCGTGAGAGAGCATTGCGCCTTTTGACACACCTGTTGTACCACCGGTGTATTGCAAAGCAGCAACTGTCGAAGAGTCAACATCTTTCAAGTATTTATCTAATGAATCTTTGTTCAAAGACTTTGAACCCACTGCAAGAGCTGTCTTGAAATCTGTCACAGGACTTGTCACCTTAGGAAGTGATTTCTGCCAGAACTTTTGAGTCATTCTAATCACTCCGTGAATGACAGGCGGGAAGTATTCAGAAATTCTTACTGTGACAACTGACTTAATTGAAGTACTTGGCAGCACCTTAGGAAGACGATCAGCAAACATGTCGATAGTCACAAGTGCCTTGGCTCCTGAGTCAGTGAACTGGTGAATCATCTCTGTTGGTGTGTATAGCGGGTTGGTGTTTACAAGCACCAGTCCAGCTTTGAAGATACCGAAGGCAACGATTGGATAGCTTAGGCAGTTAGGCATTTGGACTGCAACACGATCGCCTGCTGAGAGCTTTAGGTCTTCTCTTAGGTAAGCAGCGAACTGGTCCGAATACTGGTCAATCTGAGCGTATGTCAGAGATCCATTCATACCATTTGGCATTACTTGTGTGAACGCTACGGTCTTTGAATACCTTCCTGCAGCCTCACGAACTAGTTCTGCAAGATTGGAGAAGGGAACTTTATCGATGTCCTTTGGAACACCCTTTGAGTAATGCGCTAACCATGGACGTTCGTTCACTGAAGCTCCTTCGACATGACCATGCTGGCGTTGCCCAACTATGGATTTAGAAAAAGCCTAGCAAGTTGGCTCTAACGAACAAATGTGCCTACCATTGATGTCTACGATTGTGTCCGAATCGTTGCCAAAACACCTTATTTTCCAAAGCCAAAGGAGCAGGCGACGAACAGATTTGCTTCAGATATAGCGACAACCAATTCTTGGCAGCGCGTGCCAAAACATGGTGGGGAGTGCGGGACTTGAACCCGCGACCGACGGATTATGAGTCCGCTGCTCTAACCGGCTGAGCTAACTCCCCCAACCTACAAACAAAGTCTATTCGTCAGTTCTCTTTAATCTGTTCTTGGCTTTATTCACGGTCTTCTTGACACGCTTTCGGACTTTCTTATCAACTTCCTTAGCCTGCTTGAGAACATCAGCACGAAGCTCATCAAGTCCATCCTTGATGTCGTCTCCTAGGTCAGTGATCTTTCCAAGCGCTACCAGAGCTTGTCTTCTAACTTTTAGCTCTGCTCTTCTAACCGCCTCATTCAGACGACCAATTGGGTTGTTGTAATCCTCGAGGTTGTCATCACTCTCACGTCTAGCATCCTGATCGCCGCGGTATAAACCCTCAAAGATGGACAGGGTCTTCTTGATGTCATGAGACTGAATCAAGTGAATCGAGTTATCCGAAAGTCTGTTTAGTTCTTCTTGATCTGCAGTTGCAATCTTAAGGAGCTTTTCTGAGAATCCATCAACATCATCAGGCTCAAATAGGTAACCGTTGTCACCATCGTGAACAAGGTGCGGTAGCGCCATGGCGTTTGCAGCAATCACTGGGCGACCAGAGGCCATTGCTTCCATGGTTGCAATTGACTGAAGCTCGGCAATCGAAGGCATAGCAAATACTGTTGCTCGCTCATAAGCCAGCGGAAGTTCTTCTTCGGAGATGTGACCTAGGAACTTGACCTTGTCTGCGATCTTTAGCTCAACGGCAAGATCGGTTAGGTATTTACGCTGGTTACCATCACCGGCAATCTCAACGTGAACATCGATCTCTGCAGGAAGCTTGGCGACTGCTCTAAGCAAGTTGTGAATATGCTTTTCCCAATCCAAACGACCTAGAAACAAGATTCTGAAAGGCTTGTTAGTAGTTGGGGTTGTGTTTGTGAATTTAGTCGCATCGATACCGCAGGAAACAGCTAGAACGTTCTCGAGGCTTGTAGCACTTTCAAGAAGTTGAGCTGCTCTCCTAGTCGGCGTTGTCACATGGTCAAAGTTGGCCATAACTTTCGAAGCATCGCTCCAAAGTGCCTGCTTAAATTTGGTCTCTAGGAACTTAGGCAATGGCAGGTAACGGAGGATGTTTTCTGGCATCAGGTGGTTAGTCGCAACTAGACGTATGTTTCGCTCCAAACCGCTTTTCATACAAATACGACCAAGGATCAGATGTGATTGAGAGTGGATTGCATCAGGCTCAAAGCCATCCAGAATCAGATCTACTTTCTTTCTCAAAGTAAATGGATTCACATAACGGAGGGTCTTGTGAAATGGAACCTTGTAGCTACGAATGCGGTGCACAGTCATAGGCACAGAGTCAATGATTTCTGTTGACGTTCCCCAGGTCTTGTTTGATGAAGGGACAATGGCGTGGACATCATTGCCGTTACGCACAAGACCGCCGGCTAGACGTTCAGTGAATCTTGCACATCCGTTGATATCTGGTGGGAAAGTATCCGAGGCGATAAGCACCCTAAGTGGGTGTCCGGGATGTCTGGTTGATTCCGCCAAGGCTTGATACCTGTCTGTGTTGGTTTATAGATTTAGCCGAAATGGGCTTGAATCCAGTTTACCCCACTGGCTTTTGAGTGTCCTTAATTATCTCAGGATGAACCTTAGACAGCAGGAATACGCCGACCACGCTTATTGCACCGCTGGCAACGAAGCCCAGCATCACAGGCCAAGGGGCGTTCATAGCCTCGTTCAGAAGAACGACACCAATGCTCACAGCCACAAGTGGGTCAATTACTGTAAGCCCTGCTACAACTAGATCTGGAGGGCCTGAAGCATAGGCATTCTGAACAAACCAAGCCCCTAGAAGACCTGCTGCGAGCATGCACAGAAGAGCTAACAGGGTTAGTCCGTCGGTGACAAACTCACCCTGGAAACTAATTAACCTGTTGAAGCCGTCTTGCTGGAAAAGCCTTTTGACAACCACCTTGGTAAGTGTCGCTACGAAGCCAAAAAGAGCACCTGCACCAAGAATGAAGGTAATCGGGCTAAATCTTTCGGCACCTTTGAAGAAGATGAAGGCAAAAGTCGCGATCAAGGCTATAGCCATGGCCAAAATCAACATGAGAGCGTTGTTATCAATGTCAGGTTCAACGGCGACCTCATGGGCCATAACAACGAAAGCACCAAGACCTGTGGTGCAAAGAATAATTGCAAGTACAGAGGCTTTATTTAGCCTGGTCTTAGTGATCTTGGCATTGAGTAGCGAAGTTATAACAAGTGCAATAGCACCAATCGGTTGAACCAAGATAAGTGGCGCTAGCAAAAGAGCAGTGAACTGAAGCACAAGAGCAGCAATAGTAAGGACAAGCCCGGTTACCCATTGAGGCCTTCTAATGAGATGAACAAGTTGATTGAGCTTTAGGTGTGAACGCCCAGAGAGGGCTGCCTTTTTCTGATCTCCAACAGCACCGTTTTGCAACTGAGTACCAACAGCCAGCAATACTGCAGATAGCAGCGCTAGGCAAATGGCTAAGATTCTCAATTGTTCCCCAAATCCTCAGGTTTCGTACTTACCTAGCCTACCCACCCAGCCCAAAACTCTTAGGGTAAATTTGAGAAATGACCATTAGACCCATCTGCATCACTGGAAATTCAGTCCTTCACACCAAAGCCCTAGAGGTAACGGTCTTTGACGAAGGCCTAAGAACCTTGGTCCAGGACATGTATGAAACCATGGATGAAGCTCCTGGAGTAGGCCTAGCAGCCCCGCAGATAGGCGTTAACTTGCGTGTCTTCGTCTATGACTGGGACGCCGAAGACGGCTCAGAGCAGCGTGGCGTGGTTATCAACCCAACCCTAGAGATTTCAGAGATACCTGAAGGTGAGCCAGATTGGGAGGCTGAATCCGAAGGCTGCCTAAGCGTTCCTGGAGAAAGATTTCCACTAAAACGCGCTGACCGAGCGACCCTTAGGGGTGTCGATCTAGATCAGAACCCAGTTCACATTGAAGCAACTGGATGGTTTGCCAGAATTTTCCAGCACGAGTTTGACCACTTGGAGGGAATTCTTTACGTGGACAGGCTTATTGAGGAATACAACGCGGAAGCAAAAGAAATTATCCAAGAACGTGGTTGGGGTAAAGACGGTAGCTCTTGGTTGCCAGGTGAAGAAAAGCTAGAGGGCTAGCGCTCCAAGTCGATACATACGTAAAAGCAATTGCGACCGGGTAAACAACAGAAGAAGTCTCTGAACCTTGTTGAGAGTATTGTTTACTCTCACAATTGATAAACCCGATGCTGTTGAAATTTCAGGAATGCTTTTTAATTCACAGAATGCTTTCACAACTTGGCTTTCACTCTTACTTAAGGTGTCTAGAGCAATTGCAGCACTCTGAAATCCTTCTTGGCTAATGGTTAGATCCCCAAGTTTGGTAAGCATTTCCCTGATTGCGAAATCAACATAAAGATCTCTACACGCTCCAACTTTTTCAATCAAGGAATCAAAACCATCGCTTACAAACACACAGTCGACCGCTCCTGCCTCAATTGCAGTTAGCCTTAACTGAGTTTCGTGAAACTGAGTTGCAACCAGAATGCGTCCGGCTTCTTCTTGCCGAACAACAGCAAGTGATTGAAGTGCTCTTATGAAATCAAAAGCTGATTGATTTCCTAACCTCTGCTCAATAATGGCAACATCAAAAGTTACTTCAAGAAAATCTTGTGGCAGTAAGCCATATCCATCAGAGTCAAAAACAACGTGGTTCTCATTTGAAGCTTCGAGAACGGCGCGCTTAGAGGCTCTAGTCGAATCCGATCCACCCAATAGAGCAATTCGCAAACTGCTCAACTACTTGACCTCAACATAGTTCGAGATCAACGGGAAGGCGACTGAGACAGTGAAGCCAACTCCAGGCACTCGAACAAAGTCCATAGTTCCTTGATACAAAGAGGCTCTTTCTTGCATGGACGTTAACCCCGCCCCTACAGGCCTTTCAACCAGGGATTTCTGATCGTCTTCAACTGTGTAACCGCTGATGTCTTGTTTTTGTTCTCTAAGGGTTTCTTCTCCGTTGTCCTTGATAACCACCTGCATGGCAGTCCCCTGCCACATGAAATCAATGTCGACTTCAGTACCAACGGGAGTGTGCTTTCTGATATTGTCCAAGCACTCGAAAACAATGCGATAAATAATCAGATCAGCACCGGTTACTAGTTTGAGAGATTCACCCTGCTCTTTGAAGGTGACGCGATAGCCATACTCACGAAAAGTTACAAATAGATTGTTCAAGTCTCGAAGACCTGGTAGGGCTAGCGCTTTCTCTTTCTGCAAACCAAGTAGGTCACTGAGTCTTCTAATTTCAGAGTAAGACTTGCGCACTCCCTCCAGAAGGTTCTCTAGAAGTCTTGGAGCGACAGATGGATCCGCCTTGGATGCATAAATGCCAGCTTCGGCTGAAGACAGGGTTGCGCTCACTTGCTCAAGAAGCAAATCATTCACATCTCTTGCAATACCAAAGCGACGATCTTGTTCCGCTAGAGCCAACTGACTTGACACAATCTGGTGAGTCAAAAGTGCTCTATCGAAATCAGTTCCCACGTGTGTAATACGAGTGTGCAGAAGTCTGCCGATAAACCAAGCATTCGCATTGAAAGCAATCATGGCAACAAATCCAGCTATTGCTAGAACTGCTTTAGCCTCATCAGATGGCAGAACAACACCATAGAAAGTTCCCTGCTCAGGAAGAGTGAACACTTCCCAGAAATACGCGATTGTGCCGAGAACAACGTTTAGTGAAAAGCCAACCCAACGAGCTTTTGTTGACGCAAAAGAAGCGAGAATCAAGAGGCTGACTGTTATAGAGATTTGTGAGATCTGTGGCTCAAGACTGAGGAGAGTGGGAATGAAAATTCCCAGCGAAAACAACGCAATCGAAATTATTGGTTTAGCCCTGGAGAGGGCAACTGAGGCCGCCAGAACTAGGGATGTCGGAATTGTTTCAACACCCTGAATTAGAAGATCTAAGCCTCCAAATACGAGGAGACAAATGACAGCAAGGGAACTAGTTGGGAGCCATAACTGGTCGCGAATCCAAAGAAACATCTGGTCTCCTGAAGGGCTTCATGTAATGGCTCCCCGGCTTGGACTCGAACCAAGAACCTATCGGTTAACAGCCGATTGCTCTGCCAATTGAGCTACCGAGGAATGCTGCCTAAGCAACTTTCATACTTTACCAAAAACTTTGAACTTTTTCTTACCAAGCCGAATTAGTAGCCGAGTTCAGGGTCAACTAGGCCCACCCAGTCCCCTTGGCCCTTGTATGCGGCCAGATTCTCCTTGATACGGACCGAGAATAGCCTGACCACCTGAGCATTGGTATCAGCAGTGTGAGGGGTAATAATAACGTTCTGAGCGCTCCAGAGCGGGTGACCATCAGGTAGCGGCTCAGGTTCCGTTACATCTACGCCTGCCCCCGCAATCAGGCCCTCGTTCAGCGCTTGAACCAGATCCATGGTGTTTACAACCGCACCTCTGGCAACGTTCACTAGGTATCCAGATTCTTTCATCTTCCTAAAGCGTTCCAAATCGAATAGGTTCCTGGTGCTATCGGTCAGTGAGCAGGCAAGAAATACCCAGTCAGCGTTTGGAAGATGAGCATCAAGTTCGGATAGCTGAACTGTGTTTGTTGCTCCTGGCAAGGCTTCCGGCTTGTTTCTGACTACAGTTATGTTGCATCTAAAGGGGGTTAGCTGTTTGATAAGTTCTTCAGTTATTCCACCTGCTCCAACAATCAAAATGTTTGCATCATACAAAGATGCCGCGAACTTTCTGCCCCAACTAGTTGCTCTTACCCTCTCAGGGATTACGCGACCAAGAGCCATGGCTAACGTCAGTGCGTGCTCGGCAACTGGTTCTCGATAAGAACCCTTGGCGCATGCGAAGCGAACAGGAGCATGTAGGACACTCTGAAAAGCATCCACTCCAGCAAATGGAAGTTGAATGAACTCAAGTTGCGGATTGTCCGCCAAAGTCTTTTCTAGACCTTTTGGATCTGAATAGTCAGTCCAGATTAAGGCCCCTACTGTCTCATCCAATGGTGACAGCACAGAGCCGCTATCCAATACTGCTTGCTCATAGGCAGGGAAACTCTTGGGAGCGATGGTTACCTTCTGCTTGTCCACACTCATCGCAGTTCCCTAATCTGTGCTTCGATAGCCATAAGTTGACGCTGTACTTGAGTGTGTTCCTCAGGGTTTGCATCTGGATTGATCAAAGAAAGATTGGCTCGCATTGAATCGCGCTGTCTAGTCAGCATCTTTCTTTGAGCACTTGCAATGACCCCAACTGCGTAAGCCTGAATCTCTTCTGTAGTTCTCACTGGAAGTTCCTTGCTGCCAAGCTGACGAACTAACCCATGTAAGACCTCGGGTGTCTTTGAACCTATTTGATTGAACCAGTCTGGCTGATGAATAGATGAGATTGATTGCGCAGCCGATTGAGCAATAACAACATAGGCAGGAGTTCCAAACATTTGCTCACAGATCTGCAAAGCAGCTTCAGGACTCCAGGCTGTTGGCACCTGTAATAGGACAGCAAGAACTTCTTGCTCTAGTCGAGTGTTGGCATCTTGAAGATTCGGCATTGGAAACTCAGGGCCATCTTCAGGCGGTGGTGGATCTCCTGGGTTTAGTTCTGGTGGAAGGTAAGCTGCTTCCCCACGTCTAGCATTCGACACTGCAGCTGCCCTTTGCTTAGTCAGTTCAGCACTTAGCAAGCGATTGATTTCATCGCTTCCCAGTTGAACCTTGGTTGCTAACGAGCGCACATACTCTTCTCTAGCACCAAGGTCAGTAATCCTTACTAGAACAGAGACTGCTGCAGTCGCTGCTGATAGACGACCTGGGTAAGAAGAAAGGTCATGACCCTGAATCTTTTGATCTAGAGCAAACTCATAGATCGGTTTCTTGTTTGCAATCATTTCAGCAACAGCAGCATCGCCATTTTGAATACGAAGGTCGCAAGGATCTAAACCTTCGGGTCCAACTGCAACAAATGTTGAGGCAATGAACTTACCTGATGACTCGAAAGCGCGCATGGCTGCTTTTTGACCAGCTGCGTCTGGGTCAAATGTGAAAACAACTTCGGCTGATTCTCCACCGGTTCCAAAGATTTGATTGATTCTCCTGATGTGATCATCACCAAATGCAGTTCCACAAGTTGCAACCGCTGTTGTGATACCAGCAAGATGACAAGCCATGACATCTGTGTAACCCTCAACAACAACCACTTGGCGGTTCTTCGCAATGTCCTTCTTAGCTAGGTTCAACCCGTAAAGAACCTGAGACTTGTGATACACAGGTGTCTCACCAGTGTTGATGTATTTCGCTAGCGGGTCATCTTCATAAATCTTGCGAGCACCAAAGCCAATAACTGCATTAGTTGCATCTCTAATTGGCCAGACCAGTCTGCCTCTGAACTTGTCATAGGTTCTACCATCTTTAGCAACTAGAAGATCAACCTTGACAAGTTCTTCTTCGGTGAAGCCCTCTTTCTTGAGAGCATCGCCCAAGCTATTCCATCCTTTAGGTGCGTAACCAATCCCAAAGTATTCGGCTGCTTCCCTATCGAACTTACGCTGGGTTAGAAAATCTCTAGCTATTTGAGCTTCTGGAGTAGTTAGCGCTGCAGCAAAGAACTTTGCGGCAGCTTCGTTAGCAGCAAGCAATCTAGCTCGGTTCACTCCATCATCACGAGCACCGCCTGCCTCGTAGGTAATCTCATAAGAAATCTTTGATGCACACTTCTCAACGGCTTCATAGAAGGTGATGTTTTCAATCTTCTGCAGGAACTTATAAACGTCGCCACCCTCACTACAACCAAAGCAGTGATAGAAACCTTGATCTGGTCTTACGTTAAACGAAGGCGACTTCTCATCATGAAAAGGACAAAGACCTTTCAAGGATCCAACGCTTGCACCTTTGAGTTGTACGTATTCACCCACAATGTCAGCAATGTTAACCCTTTGCTTGATGGCCTCGATGTCACGAGTTGGAATGCGGCCTGCCATCAGCTCTTACCCTTTTTGGCAACTAACACTTCATGCATCTTTTCGGCTGCACCATCCGAAAGAACAGCTATCTGATCAACAATTACTCTGTGCTTCTCGATGTCAGTCTTTGCCCTGTTCCAGGCTTCAAGAGAGTAACCATCAAGGTGTTTGCCATTCGAAGCCAAAAGGAAGTCTGCAAGTTCTTTTAGTAACTGTCTTTGATCCTCATAGAAACCAACTCTTGCATCAAGTGACATCAGGAAATATGAGGCCAAACCTTTGAAGATAGCTATCTCTGCTTCAACTTCTAAAGGAACAATCACATCCGCTGCGTATCTAGCAAAGAGTGAATCGGCGTTTGCTTGGAAGGTTGCCTGTGTTGTTCTAGAAACAAATGAGCCGATAACAGAAGAAGTGAGGTTCTTTAGCTGCCCTGCTTCGCGAGGAGTTCCACTGTAACTATTAAGCCAATAGTTATTGCTCTGCAATCTGTCCAGAGCAGCAGATAGATCATCAACAGAGATAGTCTCGCCATTCCAACGAGAAATCTCCTGGACGATGGCTTCTTCTTGCTTTGAACCACGTATCTGTTCAAGCTTGATGAAGTTCTCAACCACAGCATCTTCAAAGTCGTGAACTGAATAAGCAACGTCATCGCTGAAGTCCATGATCTGAGCCTCAAAGCATTTGACTCGCTCTCTTGCGCCTTGTCTGAACCATTCAAAGACCGGAACATCATCCTCATAGACCCCGAACTTGATGGATCTATCAGCACCAGAATCCTCAACAGCGAACTCTCTAGTCCATGGATACTTACAACTTGCATCAAGGCTTGCTCTAGTTAGATTCAAACCAAAGGCAACACCATCCTTGCTATAGACCTTTTGTTCAATGCGAGTGAGGATTCTTAGTGTTTGAGCATTACCTTCGAATCCACCAAAATCTTTAGCCCATTCGTTCAAACCTTTTTCCCCGTTGTGACCAAATGGTGGGTGACCTAGATCGTGAGCCAGACAAGCTGTGTCAACAATGTCTGGATCAATGCCAAACTCAACTGCCATCTCACGACCGACTTGAGCAACCTCTAGTGAGTGAGTTAGACGTGTTCTAGCGAAGTCGTTTGTGCCGGGCTGTAACACTTGGGTCTTTGCACCAAGTCTTCTAAGCGCTGACGAGTGAGTTACTCTTGCTCTATCTCTAGCGAACTCTGTCCTAGCGCTTCGTCCAGGACCTTCTTCGGTAAGGAATCTTTCCCTATCGACATCGGTGTATTTGTCTGTACTCATCCGCCTGAAACTCCCAGTTCTGCCTCTAGCAGTACCTTACGCTGGTCGCCTACAAGTTCGCGTGAATCAAGCCAGTTCTCTGGCAATGCGCATGTCTTCGCTCCACCCAAACGGCCTCTAGGACCTTCAGCTAGTTCACCTGGGTATGGCGCAGCCCAATCAATGGTTCCTAAAATGTCATCCATTTGCTGCAGTGATTCAACTTGAGCAAGAGCTGCTCTAAACTCTCCACCAACTGGATAGCCCTTGAAATACCAAGCCACATGCTTTCTGATGTCTCGGCAAGCACGTTCTTCTGATTCAAAGAACTCAACTAGAAGAACAGCATGCTTCTTGAATGCTTCTGCTACCTGACCAAGGGTTGGTTGAACTGGATCGATTGCAGCATTCGAGTTTGGATTGATTGCATACTCTTCGAATGCCGCCTGCAGATCTGCAAATAGCCAAGGTCTACCAAGGCATCCTCTACCAACTACAACACCATCGCAACCGGTTTCACGCATCATTCGAATAGCGTCAGCTGCTGACCAGATGTCACCGTTACCTAGAACTTGAACATCTCTTAGTTGGTCCTTGAGTTCATGTATAGCGTTCCAGTCTGCATGCCCTGAGTAATACTCGGAGGCGGTTCTGGCGTGAAGTGCAACTGCTGCTACCCCTGCATCTCTAGCTGACTTACCTGCATCAAGGAAGGTTAGGTGATCAGCGTCAATGCCTTTGCGCATCTTCACTGTCACAGGAACATCTCCAGCTGCCTTGACCGCGCTGTTCACAATTGCAGTAAACAGATCTTTCTTATACGGAAGTGCAGCCCCGCCACCTTTTCTAGTTACTTTCGGAACTGGGCAACCAAAGTTCAGGTCAATGTGATCTGCTCTGTTTTCAGATACCAACATGGTGACGGCTTCTGAGATTGTCTTAGGGTCAACACCGTATAGCTGAACTGAACGAATATCTTCACTCTGGTGATGACCAATGAGTCTCATTGATTCTTCAGTTCTTTCAACCAGAGCCCTTGAGGTAACCATCTCACTAACGTAAAGACCACCGCCGTATTCACGACATAGCCTTCTGAATGCAGTGTTGGTAATACCAGCCATTGGCGCTAATACAACAGGCGTGGCGATAGTGATACCGCCGTATTGAAGTGCCTGTCCTGTTGTATTCACTTGTCTGATTTAGATGAGTTTCTCAGCTAGGTAACCACGAAGCTTATCTAGCGACACACGTTCTTGAGCCATAGTGTCGCGCTCACGAACAGTAACTGCCTGGTCTTCAAGAGAATCAAAGTCAACAGTCACACAGAACGGAGTTCCGATCTCATCCTGACGACGGTATCTTCTACCAATCGCACCAGAGTCATCAAAGTCGATGTTCCAGTAACCGCGAAGTTCTTGAGCCAAGTTCTTAGCTACCGGTGAAAGATCTTCGTTTCTAGATAGTGGAAGAACAGCTGCCTTCACAGGAGCTAGTCGATAGTCCAAGCGCAGAACAGTTCTAACATCAACTCCGCCCTTAGTGTTAGGAGCTTCATCTTCTGCATAAGCATCAACTAGGAATGCCATTAGTGAACGAGTAAGGCCAGCTGCTGGTTCAATAACGTAGGGAGTCCAGCGCTCGCCTAGGTTCTGATCGAAGTATGAAAGATCAATACCTGATTCACGTGAGTGAGTGGTTAGATCAAAATCACCACGGTTAGCAATACCTTCAAGTTCACCATACTCAGATCCTTGGAAACCAAACTTGTATTCGATGTCGACGGTTCTCTTTGAGTAGTGTGAAAGCTTTTCCTTAGGGTGTTCAAATAGACGAAGGTTGTCTTTATTGATACCAAGGTCGATATACCAATTCAGTCTCTGTTCGATCCAGTAGTCATGCCACTGCTCATCTGTGCCAGGTTCGACAAAGAATTCCATTTCCATCTGTTCAAATTCACGAGTTCTAAAGATGAAGTTTCCTGGAGTAATTTCGTTACGGAAAGATTTACCGATCTGGCCAATACCAAACGGTGGTTTCATTCTTGCTGCACCAAGCACGTTGTTAAAGTTCACAAAGATACCCTGAGCTGTTTCAGGTCTTAGGAAGTGAAGACCAGACTCATCTTCAACTGGACCTAGGTAAGTCTTTAGAAGACCGTTGAACATCTTAGGTTCGGTCCAAGCATCTCTAGTTCCACAGTTAGGGCAAGCAATCTCAGCCATTGAAGCAGGTGCTCTACCCTTCTTCTCTTCAAAGGCTTCTTCAAGGTGGTCTGCTCTAAATCTCTTGTGACAAGAGGTGCACTCAATCAAAGGGTCAGTAAATTCTTTTACGTGTCCAGAGGATTCCCAAACCTTACGAGGCAGGATTACTGAACTATCAAGGCCTACGATGTCTTCACGAGAGTTGACGATTGCACGCCACCACTGGCGCTTGATGTTCTCTTTGAGTTCTACTCCAAGTGGTCCGTAATCCCACGCTGAGCGTGTACCACCGTAAATTTCACCTGCAGGAAAGACGAATCCACGTCTTTTAGCTAGTGAGATAACTGAATCGAGGCGAGTTGGGGCTGCCATTATTGCTCCCTTGGTAAGGCACCGTTGGCTGCGGTGCTTGAATCATAAGTTTAGTTGCCCTTTGCCTTCTTAGGCTTATCTACTGCTCCACCGAAGCGTCTATTGCGCTTGGAGTACTGCTGAATGGCAGTCCACAGGTCTTTCCTAGAGAAATCAGGCCAAAGCACATCCAGGAAGACAAACTCAGCGTAGGCAGACTGCCAGAGCAGGAAGTTACTAACCCTGGTCTCACCACTGGATCTGATGAACAGGTCAACATCTGGTAAGTCTTTAGTCAACAGGTAATTCTGCATCTTCTTCTCAGTCAAAGCGCCAGAAAGCTTGCCTGACTTGGAGTCTTCAACAATCTGATTGATAGCGTCGACAATTTCAATACGAGAGCCATAGTTCACACACATAGTGAAAGTAAGACCTTTATTCTTTGCTGTTTGCTTCTCTGCTATCAAAAGCTCATCAATAACGGTTGGCCATAACTTAGGTCTTCTACCCGCCCACTTGATTCTGACATTCCAGCCATCAAGTTCGTCTCTTCTTCTGCGGAGCACTTCCCTGTTGTAATTCATCAGGAACTTCACTTCATCAGGAGATCTCTTCCAGTTCTCGGTTGAGAAAGCAAAGACGGTTAGGTATTTCACTCCTGCTTGAATAGCACCTTCTATAACGTCCATGAGAGCAGCTTCACCTGCACGGTGACCTTCTACTCTAGTTAGTCCTCTAGCGTTAGCCCAACGACCATTACCATCCATAACTATGGCTACGTGCTGAGGAACTGCCTCCTCAAACTTTGGCAATTTCATGTTCTCTCCAGATGGTTAAAGGACTTCAATCCACGATCGATATGCCACTGACTATACGCACTTACGATAGCCGAGGCAGACACTTTTGTTTGCTCAGAAGAAGCTTCAACGATGTCCCATTCTCCAGCTAGTAGAGCTCCTAAGAGGCTAGAAACTTCAAAACTAATGATGGCCGCAGTAGGCGGCATACAGGCAGCGCAAACAACACCACCGGTTTGAATAACGAAACCAGCATGCTGACCTTCAGCATTGCATCCTGTGCAGTTAGCAAAGTTTGCAGCCCAACCGGCTACCGCTAATGCTCTAAGCAAATAGCTATCAAGAATCTGAGCTGGAGCATGCTCCTTGTTAGCCAATGAACGAAGGGCTCCAATGAGCAAGAGGTATTGCTGAGTTGCTCTTTCTTCCCCAGTTAGTCGCATAGCAGTTTCAGCCATGACATTAGCAACTGTGAAAGATGAGTAATCATCAGAGATCATGCTGCCGTAGGCACCTAATGTCTCAGCCTGGGTAACCGTATCTAGGTTCTTACCTTCATAGAACTGGATGTCAGCAACCATGAACGGTTCGAGCCTGGCACCCATTTTGGAAGAGGTTCTTCTTACGCCTTTAGCTACTGCTCTAACCTGACCGTGATACCTAGTCAGTAGTGTGACAATACGATCTGCTTCACCCAGCTTGTGGGTGCGCAAAACAATTGCTTCATCTCGATAGGTAGGCACTATTCAAGTATTACCTCAATGCGCGGTTAACTGCTGAAATGACAGCCTTGAGCGAGGCATTTGATATGTCTCCATCAATACCGACACCCCAAAGAGTCTGATCCTGAACCTTTAGCTCGATGTAAGCAGCCGCCTGAGCATCACTTGAAGCACCAAGGGTGTGCTCGGTGTAATCAAGCAACTGAGCCTGGATTCCACGCTTTTCAAGGACTGCAAGGAACGCAGAAATAGGACCGTTACCGGTACCGGTTAGCTCTATCTCTTCAACCCCGTCGCGAAGGACAGCTACAAGATTTACAACACCATCCATGTCACTTGAGGTAGCAAGTTTCTTGAGTTCAAACCTTCCCCACTTGTCAGTTGCAATAGCTGCTGGAAGATACTCGTCTTGGAAGATAGCCCATAGTGCAGCTGAAGTAATCTCCCCACCTTCACTATCAGTCTTGTTCTGCACGACTCTAGAAAACTCAATCTGCAATCTTCTAGGTAAGTCAAGGTTGTGATCGCTCTTTAGAAGATAAGCAACACCACCCTTACCTGATTGAGAGTTAACACGAATAACCGCTTCGTAGTTTCTACCAACATCTTTAGGGTCGATAGGAAGATAAGGAACTGCCCACTCAAGTGATTCTTGATCAACACCTTGAGCCTTGGCATCAGCTGCCATTGCTTCAAAGCCTTTTTTGATGGCGTCTTGGTGTGAACCTGAGAATGCTGTGTAAACCAAATCGCCTCCGTAAGGAGCACGTTCAGGAACTCTCAACTGGTTGCAATACTCAACTGTTCGCTTGATTTCATCAAGGTTAGAAAAGTCAATGTGTGGATCAATTCCTTGGCTAAACAGGTTTAGCCCAAGAGTAATTAGATCTACGTTTCCAGTTCTTTCGCCATTACCGAATAGACAGCCTTCAATACGGTCTGCTCCAGCCATGTAACCAAGCTCAGCTGCAGCTACTGCAGTTCCTCTGTCATTATGTGGGTGCAAGCTAAGAAGAACTGAATCTCTTCTAGCTAGATTTCTAGACATCCACTCAATTGAGTCTGCATATACGTTTGGTGTTGCCATCTCAACAGTTGCAGGAAGATTGATAATCATCTTGTGATCAGGTGTCGGTTCGAATGCTTCAATAACGGCATTACAAACCTCTACTGCAAACTCAAGTTCAGTTCCTGTGTATGACTCTGGTGAGTACTCATAGTGCACAACAGTGCCAGGTACTGTTGCTTCCATTTCTTTACACTTCTTCGCTCCTGCAAGAGCGATGTCGATTACACCTTGCTTATCGGTATTGAACACCACTCTACGCTGCAACACAGATGTTGAGTTATACAAGTGCACGATTGCTCTGTGCACACCCTTGATGGACTCATAGGTTCTCTCAATCAGGTGATCTCTAGCCTGGGTTAGTACTTGGATAGTCACATCCTCTGGGATGTGACCACCTACAATGAGTTCTCGAACGAAGTCAAAATCTGTTTGGCTCGCAGATGGGAAACCAACTTCAATCTCCTTGTATCCCATTTGGACAAGCAAGTGGAACATCTTCATCTTGCGCTCAGGGCTCATTGGGTCAATAAGAGCTTGGTTACCGTCACGAAGATCTACTGCACACCATAACGGAGCTTCAGTGATGCGCTTAGTTGGCCAAGTGCGATCAGGAAGCTCAACAGCTATCTGCTCGTGGAACGGACGGTACTTGTGTATCGGCATTGCAGTTGGTTTTTGATTGTTTTTCATGGTCTCTCCTAGAAACCCAAGGTCATTTGCCTTCTTTGGCAAACAAAAGATTTATTGTTTGGGGGTTCCGGTCATGCATACAGCACCGCGACGGGGAGGGCCGGAATTAGGCCTCGCCGCGGTAACTAAGCAGGAGAATCGTGAACATGGGTTTTAGGCTAACACAGCCTTACATACCTAGTCGACCCAATTGTTTTGGATCTCTCTGCCAATCAGGGGCAACCTTCACGTGAATCTTGAGCATAACCTTTGAACCAATCAGTTTCTCGATTTCAACTCTTGCTTCCATACCAATCTGCTTGAGTCTTGAACCACCCTTACCAATGATGATTGCTTTCTGGCTATCTCTTTCAACCCAGAGGTTGGCATGAATATCAAAGATGTTGGAATCCTTACGAGGCCCCATTTCATCAATAGTTACAGCCAATGAATGAGGAAGCTCTTCCCTAGAACCTTCAAGAGATGCCTCACGAATAAGTTCACACACTCTATCTTCCAGAGATTCCTCGGTAGCCATGTCAGTTGGATAGAGAGCCTGTGATTTAGGAAGGAGGGAACCTAGAACAGTCTTTAGTTCCTCTAGCTGCTCCCCTGATACAGCACTAACTGGAATAACGGCATCCCAGTTACGCATTTGGCTTATGGCCACCAACTGTTGAGCTAGAGCATCTCTACTCACCGTTTCACTCTTGGTAACAAGGGCTACGAACTTGGCCCTGCGATACTCACCAACCTGATCGTTGATGAAATTATCTCCTGGACCAATCTTTTCGTTAGCTGGAACACAGAACCCAATAACGTCAACTTGACCCAAAGTGTTTTCAACTAGGTTGTTTAGTCTTTGACCTAGCAGGGTTCTTGGTCTGTGAAGACCTGGAGTATCAACCAAGATGATCTGAGCAGCGTCGGTGTTTACAATTCCACGAATGGCTCTTCTGGTGGTTTGTGGCTTAGATGAGGTTATCGCAATCTTCTCACCGACTAGAGCGTTAGTAAGTGTTGATTTACCAACGTTAGGTCGTCCGACGAAGGATACGAAACCTGATCTAAATTCACTCATTCGTTCTCTTCTTCTAATGCTGCTCTGGATGAAATAAGTTCTTGTGTCATGCGCACTTGAGCGGTGATGACTCGCTTACGACGACCTTCAATACGCTCAACCTTTATCTCGAGTCCTGAGAACTCAATAAGGTCTGCTCGACCAGGAAGGCGACCTAGTTGTTTAGCCAGTAGACCACCAACACTGTCAACATCTTCATCCTCTAGTTCAAGGTCGAAGTGTTCTCCTAGCTCAAATAGTGGAAGCTTCGCACTTACTCGAACCCAACCATCTTCTAGTTCTTCAATGTCTGGAAGGTCTTTATCGAACTCGTCGCTAATGTTTCCAACAATTTCTTCAATTACGTCTTCCATGGTGGCAAGACCTGCAACACCGCCATACTCATCAACGATTAGCGCAATGTGAGTTGAAGAGCGCTGCATTTCCTGAAGGAGATCATCAACCGGCTTACTTTCAGGGATGAAGATGGCTTTTCTAGCTAGGTCAACGGCAGTTACGCTAGCTGCCTTTGAAGGGTTCTCATGAATCAGCCTTGCAACATCCTTGATGTATAGAACACCCCTAATGTCATCTAAGTTCTTGCCAATAACCGGAAGCCTTGAGAATCCATGTCTAAAAAACACAGTCATAGATTCGTCAAGTGTTTCTTCAGCGCTGACCGTTGCCATGTCGATTCTTGGAACCATGATCTCTCTGGCAATAGTTTCAGAAAGCTCTTCAACAGATTCAATGAGTTCCGCCTCAAACTCCTCAGTTTCCTCTGTCGGCAAGCTAAGTGGGGTGAAGAGAATGTTGATGGACTTGATTACTGGAGCAAGTAGTTTCAAGACCTTTTTACCAAAGTTACTCTTACCAATCTTTCGACCCACTAGTTGAAGGGAAAAGATAAGTCCGGTGACAATCAATACCGAGAGGATTGCCACTACCCACCAAGGGAATCTTCCCGGTGCAAACGACTGACTAACTACGATTCCAAAGAGACCAACGAAAACTAGACGAGCGAAAGCAATGCCGTCAGTTGATCTACTGTCTTCATCGTTGAGCCTGGTAGCAGTCTCGGCAATAGCCAGCATGTATGCACATAGAGCAAAGATGATTGCAATAAAGATGGCTACAAATAACATTTACTTTCCAACACTTTCTAGATACTCGGCAACTATTTCTTGCTGCAGGGCAAACATTTCTTTCTCATCTTCTTGTTCAGCGTGGTCATATCCCAATAGGTGCAGGATTGAGTGAGCAATAAGAATGAGTGTCTCTTGAAGCTCTGAGTGACCGGCAGCTAGAGCCTGTCGTTGAGCGACCTGAGGGCAGAGCACAATCATGCCAAGGTGCCCTGCTGGAGTCTTCTCGTTTGGTTTACCAGGTCTAAGTCCATCTATCGGCTGGGATAGCACATCTGTAGATCCGCTCTCCTGCATCCAGTCGAGGTGATAAGCCTCCATCACAACTTCATTGACTAGTAGGATTTCGATATCTGCTGTTGAGTCGATGTGCATCTTGTTTAGTGCAAATTCGGCTAAAGCAAGCATGTCTTCGAGAGGGGACTCGACTCCAGACTCATTCTCTATTTCAATGCTCATCGGCTCTTACCCGTTGCTCCCCTTGGCTTTGCTTGCTTCTCTTCAAACTTTGAGTAAGCGTCGACAATCTTTCCAACCAGTGAATGTCTGACAACATCAGATGAGTCCAATACACAGAACTTCATATCCTCAACATCTTTCAGGATGTTTCTAGCAACCTTTAGCCCTGAAGTCCCGCCAGGAAGGTCAATCTGGGTCACATCTCCAGTGACAATCATCTTTGAATTGAAACCAAGACGAGTAAGGAACATCTTCATTTGCTCAGGTGTTGTGTTCTGAGCTTCATCCAAGATGATGAATGAGTCGTTGAGTGTTCGACCACGCATGTAAGCAAGAGGTGCTACTTCTATTGCTCCAGTTGCCATCAGCTTAGGAACTGTTTCAGCATCCATCATGTCGTGCAGTGCATCAAATAGAGGTCTTAGGTAAGGATCAATCTTGTCGCTCAGTGTTCCTGGCAGAAAGCCAAGTCGCTCTCCTGCTTCAACAGCAGGTCTAGTCAAGATGATTCGGCTAACTTCTTTTCTATTAAGCGCTTGAACAGCTTTAGCCATGGCTAGATAGGTTTTACCGGTTCCAGCAGGTCCAATACCAAAGACAATAGTGTTCTGATCGATGGCATCAACATAGTTCTTTTGGTTGACCGTCTTCGGTCTGATGTTCTTACCCCTACTTGAAATAATGCTTTGACTTAACATTTGTGCTGGGGAAAATTGATTGTCAATCATTCTGGCCGATCTTGCTATGTCTGCTGGTGCAATTACGTGTCCTGCTTCCACAAGTTTGATTGCTTCATCGATGAGCTTCTTAGCTGCAAAGCAAGCAGCCTCTTGACCTGTGATGCTCACAACGTTTCCACGCACCATTACTGATACCTCTGGATGGATGGCTTCTATAGATTTGAGTAGTTCATCTTCAGGACCAAAGACTGCGATTGGGTTGGGAAGGTTTATTGAAAACTCGAGCTTTGTGTCTTGAGGTTTAGCTTCGTTAGACACTAAGACCTCGGCGTTCTACTGGTGATGTGACCGTGAGCGTGGAATACGGTTTGACCTGCTTCTGCTCCGGTGTTGAACTGCAATCTGAAAGATCCAGTTGAAGTCAATTCAGCAACCTTCACGCCTAATTGGATCAGATCAGCCAGAACTTCAGTGTCCGACACAGCTAGGTGAGCAACATCTGTGTAGTGAACTCTAGGAACAACTAACACGTGTACTGGTTGGGTTGGGTTGATGTCGTTGAAGGCAACTGCGTGCTCTGATTCAGCTACGAACGTTGCGGGGATTTCTCCCGAGGTAATCTTGCAGAAAATGCAATCCAATGAAACTCCTTGTTTGTCTAATTCTAGGGTTGACCTAAAGATTGCCCAACAATAAGGCGGCAATAACAGCAGGTCCAGCTGTTGAAGTCCGCAAAACATTGCTTCCTAGGCTAACTAGGTTTGCCCCTGCTGCCTCCAGTAAATCAAGCTCACTCTGCTCAATTCCACCTTCAGGCCCAACAACTACAGCTATCTTTCCTGCCTTTGGAATGGCTGTCTCTGACAGAGTCTTGGTGGCAGTTGTGTCTAAGACCAACACCAAATCGAAGTCCTTGAGAATGCTGCCCAGTTGCTTAGTGTCAGCGATGTTAGCTACCTCTGGAGTGAAGGCTCTAAGACTTTGTTTGGCAGCCTCGCTAACAATCTGTTGCCAACGAAGCATGCCTTTGGCAACCTTCGCTCCATCCCATCGAGAGATAGAACGACTGGCTTGCCAAGGAATGATTCCAGTCGCACCTAATTCGGTTGCTGCCTGAATAGCCATCTCATCACGATCACCTTTAGCCAGTGCCTGAACAAGTGTGATCTGCCTTGAAGCCAACTCCTCATGAATGACTTCTTCAACATTGAGCTGAAGAGTGGAACCGGAGATTGATGAGACTGTTCCTCTAACTCTTTGTCCCTTGCCATCACTTAGTTGAATTGCTTCACCTTGACGCATTCTTCTGACCTGAACAGCATGTTTGCCTTCAGGACCATCGAGTTCAACAACTGCACCAACTGCAGTAGTTAGGTTCTCTTTATGAAATAGTGGCTCAACCATTACCTGCGTGACCTACGCCCAAAGTTAGATTGATTGACCTTTGCTAAGCCTGGCTTATCTGATTTGCGCAGCTCAGCAAGTTTCTTGAAGAGTTCTTTTTCTTTGGTATCAAGCTTTGAAGGAGTTAGCACCTGAATGCGAACGTGCAGGTCTCCTCTTCCGTTATGTCTGAGATGCTTTATGCCCTTGGCTTTGAGTGTTACAACATCACCGGTTTGAACACCTGCTTTGATTTCAACATCAACTTTTCCATCAAATGTTTCAATCGGAACGATTGTTCCAAGCGCAGCATCGTGCAAAGGGACTTCTAGGTTGGCAACTAGGTCATCGCCATCACGTTCAAAGTATTGATCTGCTCGAACACTTATCTCAACGTAAATATCTCCTGAAGGTCCACCTGCGAAACCAACTTCGCCCTGACCTGATAGTTGAAGACGCAATCCGTGTTCAACACCACCTGGGATGTTGAGATCAAGAGTTCTTCTTGCTCTAGTTCTCCCCTGACCACGGCAATCAAGACAAGGGTCTGGAACTGTTTGACCATAACCACGACAGCTACCGCAAGGAGCCGAGGTCATTACGTTACCGAGGATGGATCTGACCTGTCTTTGAATCTGACCAGAACCACGACAGATGTCACACACCATTGGTGATGTTCCAGGTCGACAGGTAGTTCCATGACAGGTTTCACAGATAACAGCAGTGTCAATCTCAATCTGTTTCTCAACACCAAATACAACTTCAGCAAGAGTTAGCTCAACCCTTAGCAGGGCATCTTGACCTCGTTCAGCCATCTGCCTAGGTCCTCTTTGACCACCACCGAAGAAGTTCTCAAAGATATCCCCGAAACCAAACCCAGCGCTGTCACCAAATGGTGATGAACCGCCCATGTCGTATTGCTGACGTGAGGATTCATCGCTTAGCACTTCATACGCGTGGGTAACTAGCTTGAAGCGCTCTTGCTCTTTCTCACCTGGGTTCATATCTGGGTGTAATTTACGAGCTAGCTTTCTATAAGCCTTCTTGATCTCTTCTTGACTAGCATCTCGAGAGACACCCAGTACTTCGTAATGATCAGCCAATTAGTCCTCTTGATTCTTTGATAAAAGTTGTGACAAAGCTAGAACAGCAGCTAGGTTCCTCGCGTAGTTCATGCGTGTTGGACCAAGCACTGCAATCTTTGCCAAATCTGTTCCGTGGTTACTGTATCCAGAGAGCACTAGTGAACTAGTTGAGAATTCAAAGACACTGTTCTCTGAACCTATAATCGCCTTCGGAGTTTCAGCCTCTATTTTCCACAGGTTCAAAACTTTCCAAATGTCTGTACCCTCATCGAATGTTTCAAGAAGAGATGAAAGACCACCAGCAAACTCTTGTTCAGCACGAACTAGGTTTGATGCTCCAGCAAAGGCAACCTTGTCTTGTTTATTTGCTTTGATAAGAACAAGCAGTCCTTCTGAGAGAGCTTTGACATTAGCAAAGGACTCAGGTGAAGACTTGGAAATCAAATCATTCAGTTTCTCTGGCAAAGATTCAATTGAAGAACCTTGGCAAACCTGACTGAATGACTTCTTCAAATCTGCTAACTGGTTGTCTGTTATCTCATTACTCAAAACCACGATGTGTTGGGCAATGCGGTCAGCTTGGGTAATTAGAAGAACTAGAACTCTGCTATCTGAAACCTTTACAAATTCGATGGAACGAACGAATGTGCTCTGCAAGTTCGGGTACTGAACAACAGCAGCCTCACCGGTTGCTTTCGCCAGCAGCTGAGCAGAAGTCTGCAACTTCTCATCAAGGTCAGTGAGTTGATCAAGGGTGTTTGAAAACAGTCTGTTTAGTTCAACTAGGTTCTTCTTTAGTTCCGCTGTTGCTTCAGAGTTAATCATTTGATCAACGAATACTCGGTAACCCTTATCTGTAGGAACTCGCCCACTAGAGGTGTGTGGAGCTTGAATGTAGCCTTCTTCTTCAAGGACAGCCATGTCGTTTCTGATGGTTGCACTGGAGACACCAAACTGGTGACGTTCAAGAAGGGCTTTGGAACTGACAGGCTCATTAGTCAAAATGAAGTCTTCAATAATTGAACGCAGAACTGCAGCATTGCGCTCTGAAATCATCTCAACTCCTTATTCCTATGGGCTTCCAAGGAATTGAGGTTATTGGCACTCTAACTCCTAGAGTGCCAATATTACTTCACGAAGCGGATAGTTAGTGGGTATCTGTATTCCTTGCCATCATTGGCAGCAATAGAACCCATGATCATGAAAATCAAAGCAGCAATACCAAGTGCTAGTGCAGCTGGTAGAACTAGAACAATACCTGCGAAGAGAGTCACGATTGTGAAGATTGTTCCTGCGATTGTGAAAATAAGCATGGTGAGTTGGAAGTTCATTGACTCAGTTGCGTGACGCTTGTCGAACTCGGTTGCAGAAGCCGAGTTTCTAATTAGCAAACCGGGTAGCCAAAGTAAGAACAGGGCCACGGTTAGGAAGAGTCCAACAAAGAGGGCTATTAGTGGAGCAAGGTGAACCCACAGAGCTAGATTGTTTTTACTTTTCACAGGCTCGGAAACTTTGTCCGCAGCGCTGACTTCGGCCTTGAGTTCCTGAGTAGTCAGTAGTTGACGACCACAGGTAGGGCAGAACTTGCCTGTCTTGACATCCTTTGCACATGATACGCAGTAACCCATTTGAAGCTCCTTTACATTTACTTGTTCAATTATCTGCTAGCCAAGAAGCTTTAGGACGACAAAATCGGCTAAGAGTCTTCCTTTTGCTGTGAGAATGATTTGTCCCCTCATTGCTTGCATAGGTTCAACTAGTTGATCAGCGATTAGCCCAGCAATAACATTTGGCTCAGCAAAGCCTTTAGATTTCATCCAATCCAAAGAGATGCCATCGCTGATTCTTGTCTCCAGCATGACCTTCTCAATGTCTCTGTTCTCTTGGTCGATGATTTCACGCTCTAAAGCAGGAGAAAGTCCTGCGCTCATTCGATCTGAGTATGCAGCAGGGTTCTTAACATTCCACCAACGAACTCCCCCCACGTGTGAGTGAGCACCAGGACCAAATCCCCACCAGTCCATTGACTTCCAGTAGGCCATGTTGTGGCCAGAACGTTCTTCAACACTCTTAGACCAGTTACTAACCTCATAGTTCAAAAAACCTGCTTGAGAGAGTAACTGTTCAGTTAACTCATACATCTCAGCGTGAAGATCATCATCAGGTGCTTCAACCTCACCCATCTTGACCTGTCTAGCAAGCTTCGTGCCTGGCTCAACAATTAGTGAATAAGCACTGATGTGATCCGTGTCTAAAGCAATCGCAGCTTCAAGAGTTTGCTTCCAGTCAGCTAAAGACTCTCCTGGTGCTCCATAGATAAGGTCAACACTTGTAGCCAGTCCTGCTGCTTTAGCGAAACCGACAACCTTGCCTACGTTCTCTGGCTTGTGTGTTCTCTCCAACACTTTGAGCACATGAGGAACAGCTGACTGCATTCCGAAGGAAATACGGTTGAAGCCACCTGCTTTTAGGTCCTTTATGTATTGCTCATCTACTGAGTCTGGGTTTGCTTCTGTTGTGATGTCAGCTGTTGCTTTGATACCAAATATGTTCTTTAGTTTCTCAAGCATCGAAATGAGATCGGTAGCGGGCAACATGGTTGGGGTTCCCCCACCAAAGAACACGGAAGTAAATTCACGCTTAGCAAAACCTGATTTACCCAGTGCCACTTCAGCGAAATCTATTTCGCTGATTAGGGTCTTAGCGAAGGTCCCTTGGGTTGAAGTTCCGATTTCATCTGCTGTGTATGTGTTGAAGTCACAGTAACCACACTTAACTTCACAGTAAGGAACGTGAACATAAGCGTGAAAGGTTCTAGATTCAAAATCAACTAGCGCTGATTCTGGTATCAGCCCATCAACAGGCGCTTTTTCCCCTTTAGGAAACTGAGGCATTACTTAGCCTTCTTCTCGCCTTTTTTCTCACTGTTAGAAGACAGAGCTGCGATGAAGGCTTCTTGAGGAACCTCAACTCGCCCCACCATCTTCATGCGCTTCTTACCTTCTTTTTGCTTTTCAAGAAGTTTGCGCTTACGAGAGATGTCACCACCGTAACACTTAGCCAAAACGTCTTTACGAAAAGCACGAATAGATTCACGAGCGATGATACGAGCACCGATAGCTGCTTGGATAGGAACTTCGAATGCCTGTCTAGGAATAAGTTCACGCAGCTTTGTAGTCATCATCACACCATAGGCGTAAGCCTTGTCTTTGTGAACAATTGCACTGAAAGCATCGACCTGTTCACCCTGAAGAAGAATGTCAACCTTTACTAGGTCTCCCTGCTCCATACCTGACTCTTCATAGTCCAAAGATCCATAGCCTTGAGTTCTTGATTTCAAGTTGTCAAAGAAGTCAAAGACGATTTCAGCTAGCGGCATCGTGTATCGAAGTTGCACACGGTCTGTTCCGAAGTACTGCATGTCAATCAGGGTTCCTCTTCTTGACTGGCAGAGTTCCATGATTGTTCCGACATAGTCCTTAGGAGAAAGAAGTGTTGCCTTCACCATTGGTTCTAGAACCTTAGATATCTTGCCAACCGGGTACTCACTTGGGTTAGTAACAGTTACCTGTCTCTTGTCTTCAAGGGTGACTTCATAAACCACCGAAGGTGCTGTTGCAATTAGATCTAGATTGAATTCACGCTCTAGTCGTTCGGTAATGATTTCTAGGTGCAGTAGACCTAGGAATCCACATCTAAAACCAAAACCAAGAGCAACAGATGTTTCTGGTTCATAAACCAAAGAAGCATCGCTTAGCTTCAACTTATCTAGCGCTTCACGAAGAACTGGATAGTCACTGCCATCAATTGGATAGATACCTGAATAAACCATTGGGTTAGGTTCTGAGTAGCCCTTCAGTGCATCGGTCGCAGGCTTCATAGCTGATGTAACAGTGTCACCAACTTTAGATTGACGAACATCTTTCACACCGGTGATTAGATAACCCACTTCACCAACACCTAGACCTTTAGTAGGTTCCGGTTCTGGTGATGAAACACCAATCTCAAGACATTCATGAACAGCTTTAGTTGACATCATGGTGATTCGCTCACGAGGAGTCATTGAGCCATCAACCATACGTACGTAAGTTACAACACCTCTGTATGAGTCATAGACAGAGTCAAAGATCATCGCTCTTGCAGGAGCGTTAGGGTCGCCTACTGGAGCTGGAACCTTTCTAACGATTTGATCTAGAAGTTCAGAAACCCCAACACCTGTTTTACCTGAAACACGTAGACAGTCATCAGGGCTTCCACCAATAAGGTTTGCTAACTCTTCTGCATACTTTTCAGGTTGAGCTGCAGGCAAGTCAATCTTGTTTAGAACAGGAATGATTTCAAGATCATTCTCAATGGCTAGGTAAAGGTTCGCTAATGTCTGAGCTTCAATACCTTGAGCTGCATCAACTAGCAAGATTGCACCTTCACAGGCAGCTAGAGATCTACTCACTTCATATGTGAAGTCAACGTGCCCTGGAGTATCAATCATGTTCATGGCATAGGTCTTGCCCTCAAACTCCCAAGGCATTCTTACTGCCTGAGACTTGATGGTGATACCGCGCTCGCGCTCAATGTCCATGCGATCTAGATACTGGGCCCTCATTGAGCGGTCATCAACAACACCGGTTAGCTGAAGCATGCGGTCAGCAAGGGTTGACTTACCGTGGTCAATGTGGGCAATAATGCAGAAATTGCGGATAAATTCAGGGTTGGTCTTACCCGGCACTAGTGAAGTGGTGGCACGTGGCGACAAAGGAGACCTCTTGATTTTGCTAAAAGAGCGAACTGACGGCGATTGCCGTCTCCTTATTCTCGCATAAACCCTAGGAATCTAGGGCAGTTTGAGGATACTCATAGCCTGTATGGGTTGCCCAATTGCCTAGAACGCTGGTAGTCTTTTAGAGATTTAGATGACCAGTTCCTCCAAATCCACAAACCTCAAGAATTTTGAAGATGTTCTGCGTGAGCGGGACAAAGCCCCTCAAGAAAGTGAAACATGGCAAATATCAAGTCGCAGATCAAACGTATCGGCACAAACCTGAAGGCTCAAGAGCGCAACAAGGCTGTACGTAGCGAAGTAAGAACTGCTGTTCGTGCAGTACGTGAAGCAGCAGCAGCTGGAGACAAGGCTCTTGCAACAGAGGCACTAAAGGTTGCTACCAAGAAGCTAGACAAGGCTGTCTCAAAGGGTGTATTCCACAAGAACGCAGCAGCTAACAAGAAGTCAGCTATTGCCAAGAAGGTTTCAGCTCTATAAACCAAACTTCTAAAAGACCCGCTTCGGCGGGTCTTTTACTTTAAGCGGCAGGTATCCGCCTATCTCTCCCAGCCACTGCCCCAGCGAAGAGTTGGATGAATGTGAGAACAGAAATCAAAACCAAACTTACGTCCCAGGATCCAGTTACTTCTCTCAGGAAACCAAACCCAAAAGTCCCAGCAGCAGAGATTAGATAACCCCAGCCTTGAGCCAGAGCAGATAGTTGTGTTGTCTGAGTACTAGTGCTTGCCCTAGATCCAATCAAGGTCAAAGACAGCGGGAATGTGGCAGCAAAACCAAAACCAGTAATCACACAGGCAAGAATAAGTAGGTCTGGTGTCAACCAAATCATTAGAAGACCTGCCAGAGTCAACGAAGTCATAACAACAGCAATTAGTGAAAGTGACTTGAACTTTCTAAACAACAGAGAAGCAAGGAATCCTGAAGGAACACCAACGAAAGTCGTTAGACCTAGAAGACTTCCAGCGTCAAGAGCTGGCATTCCCCTATCGATAAGTAGCGATGGTAGCCAATTCAGAATTGAATAGAAGCCACCTGACTGCAAACCAAAGAAGAAAACAATTCCCCACGTCAAAGAAGATCTAACAACCGCTTTACGTTCTTCGACATGAGTAGCAACAGAGGTAATCTTGCCAACCGATTTGGACCTGAACAGTGGCACCCAGAAAACTATCGCCAGTACCGCTGGAACAATCCAAACAGCAAGAGCTCCTCGCCAACCGCCCAACAAATCAGAAGACGGAACAGCGATTGCAGCAGCAAAACTAGCTGAGATGGCAAGCAGTGTCACATAAACGCCAGTAATGAGTTCTATGCGATCAGGGAACTGTTCTCTAACAATTGTCGGAATCAATACGTTAGCAATAGCAATTGCCAAACCAATGATTATGGTGCTTGTCATCAACGCAGGGAATCCCCCGATAAGCCTTGTTGCCATAGCAACGCTAAGGACAATAAGGACATACATCATTGCTTTGTTTAGTGTGAATCTTTTGACTAGAGCTGGGCTAAGGAAAGCTCCAAGACCGAAGCAAACAATCGGCAATGAGGTCATCAAGCTGACCTGGAATAGAGTCAGAAACTCAGTTCTAATAAGTTCTTCAACCAACGGACCAATAGAGGCAACAGGAGGTCTGATAGCTAGGGAAATGAAAACCAAAGAAAGCAGAGCCCAAACGGAATACTTAGCAGCCTTCATTAACTTCTTCCCCTGTTAACCACGAGGCTAACAAGTCTCTCTAGAGCGAAATGAGAGTCTTTCTCTCCGCCTTTTACTGCATAATCAGTTTCAGCAATTGCGTGAATGACTCTCGCTAGACCATCTTCTGTCCAGCCAGATGTTGCTTGACGGACTTTAGTAAACAGCCAATCGGGAATGCCCATATTGGCAGCGGTTGCCTTAGGGTTTCCATAGATCTTCGCAAGCTGATTGATCTTTCTACTGAAGGCATTAACCATGACCACTGGCTCTAAGCCTTGGTCAAGAGCGTGTCTCAGCAAGAGAAGTGCTTGAGCTCCCTGCCCGTCGAAAGCTGCGTCAGCAACTTTGTATACAGTGGTCTCTAGTCGTCCACCAAAATACTTCTCAACAATTTCAACGGTGATGTCTCCCGCGTCGTCCAACTGAAGTTGAGATGCAGCAGCTGCAAGTTCTTCATAGTCAGTACTGAAGATATCGACCAACGCTTGAGCCGCAGCCTTTTGAATCTTTCTCCCCTTGGCTATGAACTCATTCTCAACAAAAGTGATCTTGTCTGCTTCTTTGTTTGTATCAGTGCAGGTGGCTTCAACAAAAGCATCATTAGCCCGCAGAGTCTCAAGTAACTTCTTGCCACGGACAGATTTGCCATTGTGTCTAAAGACAACTACTGCATCTTCAGATGGCTGATTTAGGTATTCAACACCGTCTGTGATGAGTGCATCTGTGCATCTCTCGACTCCGTCAATTACAACAAGCTTGGAATCTCCGAATAATCCAGCGCTAGCCAAATCAAAGATCTGTCCCGCAACATAATCAGCACCGCTAATCTCAACAACTTCAAGGTCCTGGTTTTTAGCTTTTAGCTCTGCCTTTACTGCCTTGATAGCTCTATCAGCAAAGAAGTCTTGAGGTCCAGATACAAGAATGACCGGCGCCGGCTTCACTGCACGCCACGGGACTACTCTTGCTGGACTCACCTGTAAAGCCTAACTTCTACCAGCGATAGAGACCTCTAGCCCAGAGCTGGACTCCGAAATGCCTATTGCCCCCATTTCATCAGTTCTCAGCACTTGTGTTCCACTGAAATTCAGCAGGTCAAGAGTTCTTCTTGTTGGATGCCCATAGGAGTTATCTTTACCCACAGAGATAAGAGCTATGCCTGCGGAGATTGCTTCATAAACTTCAGGAGCTTGATCGCCTGAGCCGTGATGGGCCACTTTCACAATGACCATTCTTGACCCGAAACCCGATTCAAACAGATTCCTATAGTCAGAACCCATCCGCAGTTGCGCTCTTTCACCAGAATCCGCCAAGGCGAATAGAGAAACATTCGCACTCTCCCAATACATCGAGGTACTGGCATCATTACTATCTTCAGCATCAGTTGCACCTCGACTGGGAGCAAGAACTAACCACTTGTAATCACCCAGTTGCCCACTCATGCCCTTTTCAGTTTTCACCATTGGCACTTTCCTAGCTTCAAGGATGTCCTGAGTAATGTTCGCTCCTGGTCGGTCATCAGCAAACGGAGTGATTAGTGCCGTAACTACTTCTCTTCCCGTGATTGCACCTAGAACTCCGCCAACGTGATCCATGTCGTAGTGAGTTAGCACTAGAAGATCTATCTTGTTGATTCCCAATCCAGTTAGACACTCATCTATTGCTGGATCCTCACGACCAACATCAATCAAAGCAACTTCCCCTTGAGATCTAATCACCAGAGCGTCACCCTGCCCAACATCGCAATTCACTATTGAGTAGTCCCTCTTATAGAAATCACCACGCTGGATAGCAATAGAAGAACTTTGTGCAAAGAACGACAGCAGGATCAACGCAACGATTAATCCAGCAGTTCTTTTTAGAACAAGCTTCTTACTACTCACATAAGCCCAGATAGCAAGAACCAAGATGATAGCTAACCCAATTCCAAATACACCTTCAACCCAACTGATGCTTGCCGAAGGAGCATTTGCGAATCTCTCAGCAACAAACAGAATCACTGCTGCGGGATAGGAAGCGATAAGACACAGTCCAGCGGAGAGAAAAGGAAAAATCGGAGCCGCCAGGCAAGAAAGTAAGCCAATCACTGTTATCGGTGCAACCAATGGCTCAGCCAGCACGTTGGCAATAATCGAATAGACCGGTATGGATGGCTGAAGCAACAACAGAACGGGAAGACATGCAATCTGAGCCGAGAGCGATACAGAAACAACGATCGCCAACCAAAGTGGCATCCTCTTTTGAAGAAGCTCAACTAGCTTTGGTGCAAGCACCAAAAGTCCCAAAGTTGCTAGAGCAGAAAGAGCAAAGCCAAAGTCCATGGATAGCTTTGGCTCATAAATCAACAGAATGACCACTGCTAAAGAAAGCGCTTCGAGTGGTGGAACTCGTCTGCCGAGTAAGAACCCAACAAGAACAGCACCAACCATCACGCTTGCTCTCAAAACACTAGGCTCAGGACCAACAAGACCTAGGTAGGCAAAAATAACAGCGAAACTAAGCGAAAGTCTTATCGATCTCCTTATAGGCAGAAGATTTAGAAGTAAAGCAGCTCCGGCCAGAACAATTGCACAGTTAGTCCCGCTAACTGCTGACAGATGAGTCAGCGAAACCACTTTCAAGTGCTCAAGCGATTCACTAGACAACTTTGAATCATCCCCAATAGTGAGCCCGGCAACAAGAGCAGCTGAGTCAGGACTTACGCCAGAAAGGTTAGTGAGAAATGACTGCCGCATATCCCCTAATGGATCGAAGACATCAACTTGTTTCGCATTCAACAGTGATTTGAGGTTTGCAGTGAAGTCTTCATTGTTTTTGAATGCTGGCCTAACCGAGATAACAGCCTTAACTTCAGTTCCAGTAACTAACTCCGAGATCTCCTCCCCTCCAGTGAGAGAACCGGCCTTCCCTGCTAATGGCCCATCCGAGGTGACACTTATCAAGGTGCTGAATTTTTCTTGACCTGCAAATCCTTTTGCTTTGCTTGGGGCTTCAAGAACATTGGCTGTGACAGTTAGCGTTGACCTGTTTTCAATTACCTTCTGGAAACTTTCTGGAGCAAGGTTAGGTTGAATGAGGTTTACGAACACTGCAGCCACTGCCCAACCAGCAACGGCAGCAAAGCGGAGAATCACAGAGTCACGAGGTCTTTGACTGAAGCGAACAACTTATCTCCAATGCCTGCCACATTTAGGAGATCCTCTTTAGCCTTGAAACCACCATTTGCAGTTCGCCAATCAACTATGCGTCCAGCAAGAGCAGGTCCAACACCTGGCAAATCTTCTAACTGAGAAGACGATGCTTGGTTCAGTGAAATTAGCGTTGAAGATAGCGCACCTTCATACACGGCACCACTTGATTCAGATGAGACCACTAGTTGTTCACCATCATTGAGTGCTCTAGCCATGTTCACGCTTGCTTGATTTGCCTTGTCAGTGAATCCGCCAGCAGCTAGGACAGCGTCGTACACACGAGTGCCTGAATCTAGTTGATAGATACCCGGTGACTTGACCGACCCTGCAACATGAACATAGATCTTGGGAGATTCAATGTTCGAGCTCTGCTCATTGGGTTCTGAAGGCTTACTTATCTTGACAGTGTTGTCTTGGCCTAAGCCTGAACTAAAGACGTAGGTGCCAAAAGCAGCAACTGCTATAAGGGTTATTGTTACTTTCAGCGCTCTCGGGCTGAACTCAGCTAGAACTTCTTTTATCCATAACAGCATGGAAGAAAACTAAATTGAGAAGCTCTTGCTTACATTTCAGTCAAGCCTGTTTGTTGAGAACTAACCCTTGGTGACTATGTTGATAAGTTTCGGGGTTCTGATGATGACCTTAACTATTTCTCGACCATCAATAGCTTTCTGAACTACCGGCGAGGCATCTGCTGCTGCTTGAAGATCAGCTTCACTTGCATCTACTGATACTTCGCAGGTGTCTCTTAGCTTTCCATCAACTTGAAGAACAGCAGTTGTTGTGCTCTCAACCAATAGTGATTCATCAGCTTCAGGAAGAAGAGCTAGAGCAACTCCTGGCTTGTGACCGAGAATCTCCCACATCTCTTCTGCCATGAAAGGAGCAAACAATGAAAGAGCCTTAGCAACAGTTTCTGCCGCTTCTCTGACCGCAGGGTCAGTAGGCCCAGGCTTACCGTCAATAGCCTTCCGAACAGCGTTCACAAGTTCCATAAGCTTGGCAACACCGACGTTGAACTTGAAGTTCTCAATGTTGGTTCCAAAATCTCTAAGGAATGAGTGAGTTGCTTTTCTAAGTTCTTTATCTCCTGTTGAGTAATCAACACCAACAGGAACCTGAACATCATTAGCTAATCTCCAGCAACGAGCCAGGAACTTACCTGATCCTGATGGTGAAACATCTGCCCAGTCAATGTCATCCTCAGGAGGACCAGCAAAAGCCATAGTCAAACGAATAGCGTCTGCACCATGCTCATCTAGTTGATCTCCTAGTTTGACTAGGTTTCCCCTTGATTTACTCATAGCTGAACCATTCATCAAAACCATTCCCTGATTCAACAACTTGGTGAATGGTTCTGAGAAGTCAACATAGCCAAGGTCTTGTAAGACCTTGGTGAAGAAGCGTGCATAAAGAAGGTGCAGGATGGCGTGAGTTACTCCACCGACATACTGATCGACAGGTGCCCACTCGCGAGCTTCTTCCTTGTTGAAAGCCTCAGTCTCACTGTTTGGAGATAAATAACGAAGGAAGTACCAAGAAGAGTCAACAAAGGTATCCATGGTGTCGGTGTCGCGCTTAGCAGGCTTACCGCAACTAGGACAAGGAACATTCACCCAGTCTTCAGCTCCACCTAGCGGAGAAGTTCCCTTAGGGGTTAGATCTAACCCTTCAGCTGAAGGAAGTTCAATGGGTAGTTGATCTTGAGGAACAGGTACCTCACCACAAGCATCACAGTGCACGATAGGAATAGGTGTTCCCCAATATCTTTGCCGAGAAATCAACCAGTCACGCAATCTAAAGTTCTTAGCTGCTTTGCCGCGACCTTCTTTTTCCAACAAAGCAGTCATCTTAGAGATGGCTTCGGTCTTTGACAAACCATTCAAGATGTCAGAGTTCACTAGAACTCCTTCACCGGTAGTTGCAATACCGGTCGCAGCAGCATCCTCTTCACCAGTGTCAACAACAGTTATAACTGGAAGGCCTAGTGTTCTAGCAAAATCTAGATCTCTTTGATCGTGAGCAGGAACAGCCATGATGGCACCGGTTCCATAATCGGCAAGAACATAATCTGAAATCCAGATAGGAATAGTTTCACCGTTAGCAGGGTTGATTGCTACTCGACCAGAATCTAAACCGGTCTTAGGTCTATCGGTAGCTAGACGCTCAATGTCATTCGACTTCTTTACTTCATCTAAGTAGTTCTGGAAAGCCATGCGAACTTCAGGAGTTGAACCAGAAACTAGTTCAGCAGCTAGGTCGCTATCGACAGCAACCACCATAAATGTTGCACCATACAAAGTATCTGGACGTGTTGTGTAAACAGTTATCGGTTCTGCTCTACCTTCAACCTGGAAATCAACTTCTGCTCCGTAGCTTCTACCAATCCAGTTACGCTGCATTGAGAGAACCTTAGAAGGCCAGTTACCTTCAAGTAATGAAAGATCATCAAGCAAACGGTCTGCATACTCAGTTACCTTGAAGAACCACTGAGTCAGAGCCTTCTTAGTTACTAGTGAGTCACATCTCTCACAAGCGCCACCAACAACTTGTTCATTAGCCAGAACTGTCTGACAGGAAGGACACCAGTTGACCATTGAGTTCTTGCGGTATGCCAAACCTTTTTTATAGAACTCTAGGAACAACCACTGGTTCCAGCGGTAGTAAATAGGATCACAGGTTCGAATAATCCTGTCCCAGTCAAAAGAACAGGCATACCTTCTCATTGAAGCTTTGTGAATCTCGATGTTGTCGTAAGTCCAAGCCCGAGGATCAAGGTTTCTCTTGATAGCAGCATTTTCAGCAGGAAGCCCAAAAGCATCCCAACCGATTGGGTGCATCACGTTGTATCCCTTTTGAATCCAGTACCTAGCAATAACATCACCTAGGGCATAGGCCTCAGCATGACCCATGTGTAGGTCCCCTGAAGGGTAAGGGAACATGTCCAAGACATACTTCTTAGGACGAGTGTCCCCTTTATTACCTGAAGCAAAAGGACGCAGCTCATCCCATACCGGAAGCCATTTTTCTTGGATGGCAGATACATCCGGCCCAGTTGGTTCGTTGCGTGTCTCGTTCATGTTCTCAATTCAACTTATTTACTAAGCCTTTAGGTTACCAAACCAATAAATGACTAGGGCTCAACCCCGAGGGCAGTTAGTAGAGCCTTAGCCTTGAGCTTGGTCTCTTCCAATTCAGCCAAAGCATCAGAATCTATGGTTATTCCCCCACCAATACCCAAAGATGCCTTTCCTTCTTCAAAGACCAGCGTTCTTATAGTCATTCCTAGATCTGCAGCACTTTTATAAGAGATGTAACCAAAGCAGCCACTGTATATACCTCTAGGACCTTGCTCTAACTCAGAAAGTATCTCCATGGCTCTAATCTTCGGAGCTCCAGTCATTGACCCAGCTGGGAATGAGGCTCTAATGGCATCAAATACATCAAGTCCTGGCTTGAGCCTTGCCTCAATGGTGCTAACCAGCTGATGGACAGATGCATAGCTCTCAACATCAAACAATTTAGAAACAATCACATCGTGAGACTCAGATACTTTGCCCAGATCGTTTCTCATGAGATCAACAATCATGAGGTTCTCAGCACGTTCTTTTTCATTAGTTCTGAGTTCTTCAATGAGACGCATATCTTCTGACTCATCAGCAGATCTCTTCCTGGTTCCCTTGATTGGTTTCGAAGAAACTAGTCCTGATTCGTGAACTCTTAGGAACTGTTCTGGAGATGAACTGACAATAGAAACATCGCCGAATCGCATGTATGAACTGTATGGAGCAGGATTAGCCTGACGAAGAGACAGAAACACAGAGTAAGGGTTTGTTTCTGTTTCCACAGTTAGTTGATTAGTTAGACATAGTTGATAAGCATCACCCTTCGCAATGCTTGCCTTAGCGCTCTCGATTAGCTCTAGGTATATCTCATCGCTGTGTCTCGAAGTGATTCCTGTAACAGGCTGAATCTTGTTCTTGGAACGATATACGGCACTCTCTCCGCCCATGAGAGCAAGTCTTAGTAACGCAGAGTCTCTAAAGAGGGTGAAATCTTTCTCTGTTTCAAAAAGTCCTAGAAAGTAAGCAGAGGAACTGTTGTGATCTAAAACAATCGCTCGCTCAACCACCATGAACACAGCTTCACCCTCATAGCTGTATGCACCCACTACACCAGGTCTGAAATCAAACGGAACATCGGTTAGGTCATTCTCAATAGAGGCTGAAAGTTCTTCTAGGGTTTTCTTTAGTTCACTTTCAGAAACTAAGCGGCTAGCTGCCCCCATAACGCTGAATCGGTTGTTGAGGTTACTCTCACGATCCAACAGAAAAGCGTATTCGTCTTGGATATGCAGAGTGATAAAGACATCGGGCATGCTTATACGCGAGGGTAACTCGCTACAGAACAGACGCAAACCCAATAACCTAACTCATCAACATTGAAACCAACTACTTATAGATTAGAGCCATGCAGTCTTACATCTTCGAAGAAGGCTCTCTTACCCTCAAAGAGAGCCACGAAAAGGTGCTGGTTGCTGACTCTTTTCTCGTTGAAGATGGCAAGGTTCGCTCCTACCAGTTACACCAAGACAGGTTTCTAAGAGGTCTTAGAGATAAAGCACCTGAACTAGAAGACTCACTTGAGCTCTTCCTAAGCCAAGCTCTAGCACTTATCCCACGAACTGGAAGATACTTCCCAAGAATTGAAATCCAAGAAGGTCCAGTTTTTGTCTTCATGCTGAGAGAAGCACCTGAGCAACTAGGGCCAGCCACTCTTTGGACCTATCCTTACCCAGATCCTCGCAAAGACCTGAGCACTAAAGGACCTGAACTAGCAACCGGTGTTGAACTTAGAGATCTAGCTCACGCCCAAGGAGCAGATGAAGCAATTCTTCTCAATGAACATGGCGAAATAAGTGAAGGTGCTCTTTCTTCACTGGTCTGGTGGCGAGGAGATGTGCTATGTGCTCCAGGTAATGAGATACCTTGGCTTGAATCAGTTACGAGAACTGAGATATTCCAAATAGCTGAGTCCATGGGAATCAAAACAAGATTTGAGCATGCAATCCCCGAAGAACTTATCGGACTTGAACTATGGCTGCTGTCTTCTCTGCAAGGAATTAGAACAGTGAAGAGCTGGGTTGGGGTGAGCGATAACTTTGCTCAGGGACAGAATGTGACCTCTTTTGAGAAGCGAATGAAGTTATTGGCAAGTGCTCTGCCATAACTTAGTGAACACTGCCAAGATTAGAGTGTGAACGAATTCATTGATTGGCTGAACACCAGCGTTCAAAACTTTGATCCGTTATGGAGAAACGTTATCGCTGGCTTGGCAATCATGCTCGAAACTAGTATTTTCATTGGACTTATAGTTCCAGGCGACACTGTTGTCCTAGCAGCCGGAACCCTGATTCAAGACTGGGGCGATTATGGGCTCTTGTTTTTAGCAGTAATGGTCGGATCGTTCTTCGGAGAATCAATCGGTTTCTGGATTGGCCGAGTTTTCGGTGTTCGCATCCGGGCAAGCAAAATGGGGCAGCGCATAGCCCCACATATTTGGCATCGAGCAGACACTTTTGTTGAGTCCAAGGGAGGCATAGCAATTGCTATGTCTAGGTTCTTACCTGTCCTGCACTCTGTTGTTCCAGTAACAGCAGGAATGAGCAAGATGACATACAAAACATTCATCATTTGGACAGTTAGCGCCTGCGCTCTATGGTCAGCTATTTACCTTGGTATTGGCTGGTTCGCACGAGGTGCATCTGAGGCTGTGAATCAGTTCAAGTTCGGTGGAGTAATCATCATTGCCATCATCGTTGCCTTCCTAGTGCTATCGGCTCTATTGAAGAAAAGACTAGACAAATCAGCTACTGCAATGATTGATGATGCAGAGAAGGCCAAGGTAAGAGCTAAGAAGATTCGTGAAGCTGAGATGAAAAGACCAAACCTTTAATGTGCGGAAGAACTGTTGTTGCTAGATCTATCGGCGAACTGGTTACTCTCTTTGACATTGACGATGTGATTGGTGAACAACCAGGTATTACCTACAACAATCCGCCTTCACTTCCCGCATCAATCATTGTTGACCGAGTTCTCAAAGAGAACGAGGGAGATCACGCGGGAGAACTCAGAAGACAACTTCACTCAGCTAGATGGGGCCTTATCCCTAAGAACTCTCAAGGACCAGCAAACACTCCCCTTCACAACAACGCCCGTATTGAAACTGTTCTTCAGAAACCCACCTTTAGAAACGCTGTGCTAAGACAACACTGTGTAATGCCTGTATCGGGTTACTACGAGTGGCAAATCAAAGAAGACGGTTCTAAACAACCTTTCTACATCAACGCAGGTGACCAAGGCATGCTTGCTCTAGCTGGTATCTATGACTGGTGGCTAGATCCTTCAAAGAAACCAGATGACCCCTCAAGATGGTTACTATCCTTTGCAATACTTACCAAAGATGCAGCAGAACCTCTAGCTCCAATCCATGAGAGAAACCCAATCCTCTTATCTTCTTCATCTATGGCTGAGTGGCTAGATCCAGACAACCTAGAGGATGCTGAACACACAACACAGGATCTTCTGAACGAGCTAGCGAACGAATCAGATGAGATTGCTAGCCAGGTCGAGTTCTGGCCTGTGAGCACTGATGCTGGCAATGTTAGAAACAACTCGCCTGAGCTAATCTCCAGGATTCCCTCAAACTAGACCTGCGTTATAGCCCAATCAGAACAGGCATTCCCTCCGCTGTTAGGCTAGAAACAACTAATTTCAGGAGTAGTTCAGTGTTAAAAACATTCAGTAAACCATTTTTACCTTTACTTGTAGTGGCATCACTATTCGCCTTTTTACTGGGGCCAACCCAAAACTCCAATGCGATGGTTAACTCGAATTCTGAAGAGATTGCTGGAAACACAGAAATTGCTTCAGCAATTGCACCAGCTAATGTTTCTAACACCTACACTCTGGCTCAAGTAGCCAGCAACAGCACTAGAGCTAGCTGCTGGACAGTAGTTGACGGGATTGTTTACAACATCACCGCATACATCAACTCTCACCCGGGTGGAGCTAGCTCTATCTCTAAGATCTGCGGTATTGATGGCTCAACAATCTTCAACAACGAACACGGTGCTGTCTCACAACAGAAGAACATTCT
>Ga0208481_1000012_pt1 | contig 56083 bp, 55 predicted proteins | sample LakMenEpi02Jun10_FD_150662 | JGI IMG/M metagenome (GOLD analysis project Ga0208481, IMG submission 150662) | Freshwater microbial communities from Lake Mendota, WI - 02JUN2010 deep hole epilimnion (SPAdes) | ecosystem: Environmental > Aquatic > Freshwater > Lake > Epilimnion/Euphotic zone ... | reverse complement strand
CCCTCCGCCTCCGCGAAGACTCGTTCACCTACGAAACCGGCTCCACCATCCCCCTCACCACATTGCAGAACCCATGGCTCCTGCGCACATCTGCATCGGCAGAGTCATCGCATCAAAAGGGTGTCGGTATTTCTGGAGAGACAGTTGAGGCGCAGCCTGGTCAAGTTGGCGAAGGTAGCTCGAAGAGCGTTGAGTCCAACTTGGCTCAGGCTGGAAGCCTCGAACAGGAGCTCCAGATTCAGCAGAGTGCGTTTAACGATGCGATGACGGCGCGCGATGCAGATGGCGCCGTGCGCGCGTGCCTTGCATTGGAACAAGCCATTCATGATTGGTCCGCCGACACTCTGCAGGGTGACATCGCAGACAAAGCACGTGCTGCCGTGCGATCAATGATTAGTGCTCTTGGCGACGCCGCAATTGGTGGAGTGCGCAACCCACGTGATGTTGTTGCACCGTACGTTGAGGCAATGCTCGCCATTCGCGCAACCGTTCGCGCAGAGAAGCGCTACGACTTGTCAGATGTCATTCGTGACGCATTCGTCAACATTGGCATTGAGGTTCGCGACACCGCTACCGGTGTTGAGTGGGACTTGTAGCCACTTCTACACGTGATGAATGTGCGCAATTCGTGAACGACCACGTAAGCCGGACACTGCATACACCACGATGAACATCAGGGTGCCCACCAAGATGATGGTGGCGCTTGCAGACGTATCTAAGTGATACGCAAGGTTCATTCCGATAAACGCTGAAGTTGCTCCTACAAGCGGAGAGATCCATAGCATTCTTGAGAACGAGTTAGTCAGCATTCGCGCAACTGAAGCAGGAATGACAAGCAATGCTGAAATCAGCAATGTACCGATGACGCGCATTGTGACCAAGATTGTGAGCGACAACATTCCCATGAGAAGTGCTTCCACCCATGACACTTTGATGCCAGACACTTGCGCAACCTCCGGATCAAAGGTTGCAAACAGCAGATGACGGTAAAGGCCAAACACCAAAACCGCAGTCAAAATCGCCACTACAGACACTGCGATGATGTCAACCGTCTCAACGCCCAGCACGCTGCCAAAAAGAACCGCCTCAATGCTCTTCTTCGCTTGGCCGTATCGATTCAATAGCGCAAGTCCCAACGCGAATGACGCCGTCGTCACTACGCCAATCGCAGCATCAGCTCCGATCAATCGGCGACGAGCAATACGGCCAATGATGATGCCTGAGGTAACACCCCAGATGCCTGCACCCACGAAGTAGTTCAGTCCCATCACAGCCGATGCTGCTGCGCCACCAAAAACAGAGTGTGAAAGACCATGACCGATGTAGCTCAGTCCTCGCAGTACAACGAAAACGCCAAGAAGACCGCAGAGTGCTCCCGCAATCGTTGCAACAAGAATTCCGTTTGTAAAGAAGTCGTAGCGATATGGATCAAGAATTCCGGCAATCATCATTTTCCTGCCTCGCCCATCTCGCCTAAGCGACGAGCCAGATTGTCTCCACCGTTATCAAGAACAATGGGCATGCCGCCATGGATCAACACTTCCATCGGCGCACCATAAGTCTTTTCCAACACGTCGGAATTCAAGACATCAATCGGTGCACCATCGGCAATCACCGATGTATTGATGCACACCAATCGAGGCAAGTGCGCTGCCAAACCATTGAGATCGTGTGTTGTCAAAACAATCGACACTCCATCATCGTGTAGATCTGCAAGAAGATGAAGAACTTCGTGACGTGTTCGCACGTCGACACCCGACGTGGGTTCATCAAGCACCAAGAGTTCCGGACGATGGAACAACGCACGTGCAACAAAGACTCGTTGTTGTTGTCCACCGGAAAGTTCACGAATATGGCGACCTTCAAGACCACCGAGACCTAATCGCTCCAGCACCTCGAGTGCCTCGGCGCGTTCCGTGGGAGTAATGCGAGGAAAGAAACGTCCAGCGGTACGCGTCATGACCACCACTTCAAGAACCGTCACTGGAAAATTCCAGTCGACAGATTCCACCTGAGGCACGTATCCCATGCGAAGCCCAGGCTTCTTTGTGACATGGCCTTCGACCGGCTTTACTGCGCCAAGAACAGCCTTCAGCAAGGTTGTCTTGCCAGAACCAGATGGCCCGACGATTCCGACGAAGTCACCACGATGGATGGTGACATGGGCATCGTGCACGGCCACTGTTGAGTCGTATGCGCATGTGATGTGCGCGCATTCGACCAGGATCTCAGCGGTCACTGGGGATAAAACGCCTTATCAACCAAACCGATATCAGACTTGATTGCTTCCAACGCAGCAGCGTCACCGCCTAATGCGGTCACCATTGTGATGTAGTTCGAGCGCATGAGTGCTGCCCATGAATGGTCAGGGTCTCCCGGCTTACCCAAGAGGTCATCATCACGAAGAGTGTCGACATAACGCACGCCGGCTTCTTTACCGATTTGCTCGAGGACTGGTGACGGGAAGACTTCACTACCAAAGACTGCGACAACGCCTTCTTTCTTGACCTGATCAATCAAGTTCGCAATTTCCTTTGGAGATGGCTCTTCGAATGACTGTGGCTGGATTGCTCCGACGACTTCATATCCGTAACGATCAGCAAAGTACGCATATGCATCGTGATAGGTCAACAACTTGCGGTTGGCAGGAGCAATCGTTGCCGATGCTGTCTTCACTGCCTCATCAAGGTCCATTGCGATTCTCGACAACTTGATGTAGTTGGCGTCAATGATCTCCGTGCTGCTTGGATCAAGGGCAGCAGCTGCATCACGAATGATGTTCAAGTAACCAAGCACCAAAAATGGGCTTGTCCACACGTGTGGGTTTGGCTTGCCGCCATCCATGGGGAATGAGAAGTCAAAAATCCAACTGCCCTTCGGCAAGATTGCTGTTCCCAACTCGCATACGACAGAGTTTTTTGCATTTGCTCTTGCAAGTTCGAGAGTCGGATCTTCCAACCCAAGTCCATTGACAAAAATGACATCGGCACGTTCCACAACAGATGCTGCGCTCGGAGGTGGTTCGAACGTGTGAGAGTTTGTGCCTTCTGGAACAATGCCGTCCACTTCAATTGATGTACCCGACACCATCAAAGCAACCAAGTTGGTGATCGGGGCAACAGTGGTCACGATGCGAGGTGGTCGACCAGATACTTCCTTTGCTGCGTTGCATGAAGCAGCAGCTGCCTCCATCCCAGGGTCAGGCGTTGAAGGATCATTCAGATTCTCTTGGCTCAGGTCGTCAGTGGGCTGAACGACATTGTCAGCAGAGTTTCCACCAGAGCATCCGGCAAGGGATACGGCAAGGACGAGGGCGATTGGGGCAATAAAGCGACGGCGCATCCTCTCAGGCTAACGCCCCGCAGATGCCACTTTCCGTCACACAGGCCGCGGCGTCACCCTCATAGTGAACGACTTGACTGCTCTGGCAAAAATATTGGCCTCAACATCGGGTTCTGTGACCACTTCTAAATGCGTTGCCTTTTGAGACAACTCACGAAAAACACTCGTCAGAACAAGACGGGCAAGATTTGCACCAACACACAAGTGAGTGCCAAACCCAAATGAAAGATGAGGGTTCGGATGACGGCGAATGTCGAAAGTAAAGGGATCAGCAAACACCGACTCATCGTGATTTGCTGACGGATACAACATCACAAATCTGTCACCGGCTTTCACTGGCTGACCACCCACAACATCATCAACTAGCGCCATGCGGAACATGTTGTTCAACGGTGACACCCATCGCAGAACTTCTTCAACAGCACCGTCAATCAAAGTTGGATCATTTGCCAACATCTCCCATTGCTTGGGCTGGCGACAGAACTCACGTAAGCCATGAGAAATCGCTGTTCTCGTTGTTTCAGCGCCACCAGCGATGAACAATCCCACCTCGTGCACGATGGACTCAGGCGGCAATCGTTCTCCATCAATTTCACTATTCACCCAGATGGACATGAAGTCATTGCGAGGGCACGCCGCGACTTCCCCCATGATGGGCATCATCGCGCCGATGAATTCACGATTTGCTTCGATGAACTCGCCCATCACCGCTTCGTCACGCTCACGCATGTCGGTGCGCATCAAACGCTCACTCCATGACTTCAGTTGTGGCCACATTTCTTCGGGGAACCCCAACAACCGAGACGTCAATCGAGCAGGCAGTTGACCGGCCAACATCTCTACAACTTCGAACTCGCCTTTTTCAACAGCTTCAGAAATCAGTTCAGCAACGAGCGCCTCAATTTCCTGCGTTCGCTCCGCAACAGCGGAACGTGTGAGTTGGGGCTGCACCAACATGCGCTGCTGGCGATGACGCGGGTCATCTTGCGCAATCATGTTGCTTTCATCCATTGAAACATTCGCCCGATACACACCCTTGGATGAAAAGACCGACGAACGCCTCTCGACGTCCATCACGTCGGCATGACGAGTCAGACCCCACAAACCATTTTTCTCATCGCGATACACCGGCTCATTCGCGCGCATCCACGCCCACACCTCATGAGGGTTCGATTGATACAGATTCGGATCCAACAAGTCAACGACAAGTCGTTCAGTTGATGTGCTCATGACTCACCCTCCCCTTCGAGTGTCAGCCCACGATAAACCTTTTTCAGGGTCGGGCTCCACAGGGAGGCCAAGGACTCTTTCTCCCAGAATGTTGCGCTGCACTTCGCCTGTGCCACCGCCAATAGTGAGCGCCTTGGAAAACATGTAACCGCTGTACCAACTCTTCGAACGAATTGTTTTTCCGGTCTTTGCATCTGGTTCGCCGATGATCATCGCATCGGCACCGATGATGTCGCGGGCAATCTCCATCGCACGCTGACCATGTTCATCCGCCATGATTTTTCGAATACTTGCTTCAGGCCCTGGTTGCTCTCCACGCAATCGCGCCGTGAGAGTTCGCATCCGAATGATCTCAATCACCGTGTGCTCGATGTACAACTTCGCAAGACGTTGACGCATCACAGCACTGTGTGGTCCTAACTTCTTTGCTTCTTCAATAATGTCGAGAGCAGTCGAACCTGCACCCCAGAGAACTCCACCCGTTGAGAGTGACACTCGTTCGTTCCCTAGAGTTACTTTCGCGAGTCGCCATCCATCGTTCACATCACCCACAACATTCTCATGAGGAATGCGAACATCTGTGAAGAACACTTCATTGAAACTCTCTGCCCCAGCAATGTTCTTGATAGTGCGAATCTCAATTCCTGGAGAATCCATGGGGCAGATGAAATATGTAATCCCTTTGTGCTTTGGTGCATCAGGATCAGTGCGAGCAATCAAAATTCCAAACTTTGAATAGTGCGCACCGGTGGTCCACACCTTCTGTCCGTTGACGACCCACTCATCGCCATCACGCACCGCACGAGTCGACAAGCCCGCAAGGTCGCTGCCTGCGCCGGGCTCCGAAAACAATTGACACCACACTTCTTCGGCAGCCAATGCTGGAAGCACGTACCGTTCTTTTTGCTCTTGTGTGCCCGCGAAAATAATGGTGGGTGCAGCCCAACCAATTCCGATTTGATTCGAAGGCCTCTTCACCCCAGCACGAGCAAACTCGTCATCAATGATGATTTGCTGAACAGGGTCAGCACCGAGGCCATACGGCGGCGGCCAATGTGGCGCGACATACCCGGATTCCGCACAATCACGAGGAGAAGGGTTCGGATGATTCGCAATCCACTCCCTCACCGCCAAACGACGAGGATCGTCATCTGGTGGGAGAAGTTCGTCCATGTGGTCAGAGTAGGCGCTCGGGGCTACGGTAAAAGCCATGAGTAAGTTGACATATGACGGAAAAGTTGCAGTAATCACAGGTGCAGGTGGCGGTCTCGGCCGACAGCATGCACTCCTTCTCGCATCACGCGGTGCATTGGTGGTCGTGAACGACCTCGGTGGCGCTGTTGACGGTGCAGGTGCAGACGCAAGTGCTGCCCAGAAGGTCGTTGATGAAATCCGCGCTGCAGGTGGCGAAGCAGTCGCCAACCACGACAGCGTTTCCACGCCAGAAGGTGGCGAAGGAATCATTCAGACTGCTGTCGACGCATACGGTCGTGTTGACATCGTCATCAACAACGCAGGCATCTTGCGCGACAAGACCTTCCACAACATGACACCTGATCTTGTTGACCCAGTGATTGACGTGCACCTCAAGGGTGCATTCAATGTGACACGCCCAGCATGGATTCGCATGCGTGAGCAGGGATACGGACGCATCGTCTCCACATCGTCCGCTGCTGGTATCTTCGGCAACTTCGGCCAGGCCAACTACGGCGCAGCAAAGATGGGCCTCGTTGGCTTCTCTCGCGTTCTCGCAGCAGAAGGCGCAAAGTACAACATCAAGGCAAATGTGATTGCACCTCTCGCACTCACCCGTATGACCGAGAACCTCATGGGTGCAATTGGCGACAAGCTTGACCCAGCACTTGTGACACCAATCGTTGCGTGGCTCTCACATGAAGATTGCGATGTCACCGGCGAGATTTACTCCGTTGGTGGTGGTCGTGTTGCACGAGTGTTCATCGGCGAGACACAGGGCTACTACAAGCCAGGCATCTCTCTCGAAGACATCCGCGACAACTGGGAACAGATTCGCAACACAGACGGCTACGTCATTCCGGCCAACCTCCCAGAGGAAACGGCCATGTTCTTCAACGCACTGAAGTGACTCTTCACGTTGCATGCAACGACGCAATGATGATTCCGTCTCTGGACGGAATCATCATTGCAATGCATGACTTCGGAGGAAAAGGCTCCCCTGTTCTTCTCTCTCATGCCACTGGCTTCCACGCGCATTGTTGGGAACCAATGGCTCAGATTCTTTCTGCTGGCCATCACGTCATGGGTTTCGACCACCGCGGATACGGCGATGCGGAAACAGTCGACCCCGCCACTATCGAGTGGCAGCAATATGGCAACGATGCTTTGGCAGCCGCGCGTCACCTGTCAGCGCAACATGATGGTCAACCCATCGTTGGCATCGGCCATTCAATGGGCGGAGCTTCGCTTTTGATGGCGGCGTTGCGAGAACCCGAATTGTTCTCTGCACTCTTCGTGTTTGAACCCATTGTCTTTCCTCCGACTCCAGAGGATGAGGATCGGCCATCGAGCCCGCTTGCAGGTGGAGCGCGAAAGCGCCGCTCCACGTTTCCCACCTTTGAAGCAGCGCTTGAAAACTTCACTGCGAAACCACCGATGGCTTCATTTCACCCTGTCGCCCGCGAGGCGTATGTTCGCCATGGCTTTAAGCCAAACGCGAATGGTGAAGTGGAACTCAAATGTCTTCCCGAACACGAAGCACGCACGTATGAAACTGGCGGCACTCACAGCACGTGGGGAGATCTCGCAAACATCTCCACTCGCGTATGGGTTCTTGCCGGTGCACCTGCACCATTCCAGCCGTCATCTATTGCAATCAAAGTTGCAGAGAACATTTCTGGCTCTACCTATGTGCAATTCGATGAGATGGGCCACTTCGGACCACTTGAACATCCCGCACAGATTGCATCCCTCGTCGAAAACACCATTGCGACTCTTTGATGACATCGTTTGACTCTGCGGCTGACCGCATCCTTGAACCTCTTCGCAACAACAAAGCGTCAGTTGCACTTTTCGGCCTCGCTAGCACAATCGGTGACTTCAGCATCGTCTGGCACATCGTCGGACTCATTCGCTCCATCGGATCAAGTGAACGATTTCAGCAAGCACTCGCACTTTCCATTGCGCTCGGCATTGAGAGCTTGATTGTGAATCAAGGCATCAAACGGCTCTTTCGTCGTGAGCGTCCCACAACTTCAGGTGATGATCGTTTTGAAGTGCGCACTCCGAGTACATCAAGTTTTCCGAGCGGCCACGCATCGTCAGCAACATTCGCAGCGATCATTCTCACTTCATTTACAGGTTTCCCATTAGCAATTCTCTGGTGCATCATTGCCCTTGTGGTTGCTCTTAGCCGTGTTGTGGTTCGTATCCACCACTTGTCTGACATTGTTGGTGGTATCGCAACAGGTGCCGTACTTGGGGCGATTGCACTCCCCATCATCACAACTGTTGTTGCATAGTTCTCCCGCTAGGGAATACGCACAATGCACCGTAGGTTGACTTTCGTATGACACGTTCGTTTGGCCTCACCTTTGATTATCGCTGCCCATTCGCGCGACTCGTCCATGACCACGTAGTGGAAGGCCTTCGTGCCGGGGCAGATTGGAATGTCACATTTCTTCCTTTCTGCTTGGGGCAAGCACATGTCGAAGAAGGGCAGCAAGACATCTGGGAAACTCCCGAACGCGATAGTGGCCTCCTCACGTTGCAATTGGCTATCTCACTTCGCGACCAACAGAACTCTGCGTTTCTCGATTATCACCAAGCAATGTTCAACTATCGACATGTGAACGGCGGATCTCTCCATGACCGTGCTCGCATCACCGAGATCATTGAATCTGCAGGTGGCGATGCGCCCAAGGCATTCGCTGACGTTGAGTCCGGACGCACGCTGGACGTCGTTCGCGAGGAACACACCAAGTATGTGAGATCCCACCAAGTGTGGGGAACGCCCACTTTTATTGTTGACGACAAGGCCGTTTTCGTTCGCCTCCTCGACCATGCGCACGGTGATACCGCAGCTGCCCGTCGCACCATTGACCGTATTTTGGACGATATTGACTGGCCCATCCTCAACGAGTTCAAGCACACCAGCGTCCCCATGTAGTCGTTGTAGGTTGGTCAGATGGCCGACCACGAAAAGAGGATGAGCGATACCGAGTCATTGATGTGGCGTCTTGAAAAGGACCCGCATCTTGCTTCGACGTTCGCCAACATCACGATCCTTGATCGTCCACCGAATATGGACCTCTTGTATGCGCGCATGGAACGCACATCTCTTCTCTTCCCACGTTTGCGTCGACGCGTTCTTCCTGCGCCAGGAAACCTAGGTAACCCCACATGGGTTGACGATCCATCGTTTGACATTCGTTATCACGTTCGCCACATTTCTCTTTCCGAGCCAGGCGACATGCGTCAGCTTCTTGACCTCGTGACATTGCTCGTTGCAGATCCGTTTGATCGCTCACGACCTCTGTGGCATTTCATCATTGTTGATGGCCTGAGCGGTGGACGCAGTGCACTTGTTCAAAAACTGCACCACACGGTGACCGATGGTCAAGGAGGGGTTGAACTCTCCATGCACTATCTCGACTTACAACGAGAGCCCGGTCCGCTTCCCGCACTTGATCCAGCAATCGTGAATGCTGCAACAGACATCTCATCTCCCGATGCAACAGAAGCATTGCGCGGAGCCATGACCGACAGCTTGCGATTGCCGCTCTCCGTTTTGCGGCAAGTGCGTGATGTGCTTGCTGATCCATCACTCATCGGAACAATTGGCTCATCAACATCAGCCACCATCAAGGGCCTCATTGCCCAGTTGAACGAAACAGATGCAGCACGCTCCCCGCTCTGGACGTCACGGTCACTGCGTCGCCGACTTGAAACAACTCGCATCAGCTATCACGACATGCGCGGCGCAGCGAAAGCAATGAACGGCACACTGAACACAGCCTTCGTGACCGCCGCCGCTCATGCTGCCGGCAAATACCACCAGCAGCTCGGTGCACCTGTTGAATCACTGCGAGCATCAATGGCAATCAGCACGCGCACGGAAGGCAGCGGAACAAATGCCTTCACATTGGCTCGCATGTTGGTTCCTACCTCAGAGATGCCACTGCCCGAACGCTTCGCTGCCGTCAATGAGATACTCGCGGCCGCACGCGAAGGCTCTGCGTCAGGATCGCTCGAAGCAATCGCCACAGTGTCCACTGTGATCCCCACATCTGTCGTCACACGCCTTGCACGAGCGCAATCGGAGACAGTCGACTTTGCCACGTCAAATGTTCGGGGTGCAGGGGTGCCCTTGTATGTGGCCGGCTCAAAACTCTTAGAGAACTACCCCGTTGGCCCACTGGGTGGAGTTGCATTCAACGTCACGCTGATGTCGTATATGGGAAGCCTTGATGTCGGCATCAATATCGACGAGGCCGCAGTCGAAAGCCCAGCGTTGTTGCGTGACTCTCTGGTGGAGTCATTGCGAGAGATGAGTTCGTATGCGCCATTGCGCACAGATAACACTGCATCACCCCTACCGGGCGATGCAGCAACCCAGCCGACTAAACGTCGGTGGTGGCAGCGCTCGCGCTAAGCAACGAGCGAAGGTCGAGGAGAAGATCTCCTACTTCGACTGCAGAGACAAGTTCGCGACGAAGCATTTCTGCCAACGCCTTGTCAATGACGGCGAGCGCTTCGGTAATGACCGGTTCGCGTGTTTCCATCATGGTGAGCTCCTCTCGGTTACGGGTACGGAAACCAGAGGTACCGGTTCCGCCCGCTAACGACATCGTACAGATGAGGCGTGCCGATAGGTGGACACTCCGCTTTCTCGGATGAATGACCCCCGTGACCCTTGCCATAAGGTTCGTATTATGAATTTTGAGGGGAAAACCACAGTCGTGACCGGTGCAGCCGGAGGGATCGGAGAAGCACTTGCTCGCCGTTTCCATGCTGCTGGGGCACGAGTCGTCGTCGCTGACAGAGATGCAGCACGTCTTGAATCTGTTGCGGCTTCATTGAACGCGATTCGTCCTGATTCCGCATTCGCTGTTGTCGCAGACATTGGTACCGAGGCTGGCAACATCGCACTCATCGATGCGGCTCGCAACAAATTTGGTTTCATTCACCTCTTCTTCGCCAATGCCGGCGTCGCTCAGGGGCAATTCCTCGAGAACACTGATGAAGACACCTGGAACATGGTGATGAATATCAACACTCATTCACATCGATGGGCAGCAAAACATCTCATCGGAGATTGGCTCGCTGCCGGCGAAGGCTATTTCTGCAGTACTGCTTCCGCTGCAGGACTTCTTTCACAGATTGGCAGCGCCACATACAGCGTGAGCAAGCATGCCGCAGTTGCATTCGCAGAGTGGATGTCCATCACCTACGGCGATCGCGGTGTACGTGTTACGTGTTTGTGTCCACAGGGCGTCAATACCAACATGCTGAACCCTCCTGGGGCTGACGACGGCATCGATAAGCGCGGCGGCGATGTTGTCAAGGCATCCGGCGCAGTTCTCGAGCCAAGCGATGTTGCCGACGTTGTCTACAACACGATTGTTGAAGAGAAGTTCCTTGTGATGCCTCACGCAGAGGTGCATACATATGAACAGCGCAAAGTTGCCGACCGTGATCGTTGGCTTGCTGGCATGCGCAAACTGCAGAGCCGTATTTTCAACGGCTGATTTATAGCCACACATTCAGAATTCCGGGGGGAACAACATGGGAGTACGTCTCGATCCACAAGATGAGTACATGCACGAGCTTGGTCCAGAGACCAATTTCAACGAGAGCATGTACATCAACTGTTTTGATCCAGTCACTCAAGTTGGTGGGTGGTTCCGCATGGGCAACCGCGCCAACGAGGGCTATGCAGAAATGACGGTGTGTCTGTACTTGCCCAATGGTCGAGTTGGATTCATGTTCAAGCGCCCATCAATTGAGAACAATGACGCACTTGATGCCGGTGGACTCACGTGGACAATCGTGAAGCCATTCGAAGAGTTACGTATTGATTTCGTGGGCAAAGTTGTCGTTCTCGATAACCCACACGAGATGGCAGATCCCAAGTCCGCCTTTGCCAATAACCCGTTCAGTGAATGCGAAGCGCACATCACGTTCACTGGCAAAGGACGGTCCAGCATGTTTGGTGGTGAGCCAGATACGCCACACGAAACACCGGGCGAAGAGTTTGCAAAAGGCCACTACGAACAACTTGTCACTGCGCACGGATCTTTACGAGTGGGCAACGAAGAATGGCTCATTAATGGTTTCGGCTTGCGTGATCACTCGTGGGGACCGCGCTATTGGCAAGCACCGTGGTACTACCGATGGCTCACAGCAAACTTTGGCGAGAATCTCGGATTCATGGCAAGTCGCGTTGCCAAAAAAGATGGCCCTGGCACTCGTGGTGGGTTTGTGTGGGACAACGGACAGATTCATTTGTGTGACGACGTACAGATCTCTACTGTCACAACTGGCGACGAGAACTACCACGACGTCGTCACAGGCGTCATCCGGTCCTCGAAGTCTGGAAAAGAATGGAACTTCAAGGGCGAAGTACAGAACTTGATTCCGCTCCGCAATCGCCGTCAAGACCCCGATGGCAACTGGTTAATGACTCGCATTAGCGAAGGCATGACGAAATGGCAGATCACATCGGGCGAACACGAAGGCACTACAGGCTTCGGAATGTCGGAGTATCTCGACCAAATCATCGACGACACACCAGTAGGCCTCGCCGAATAATTGTTTGTGCTGCGATTAGTCAAGATCGCTACGCATCAAGAAACGTTCAGCAACTGCTGCGTTTCCAAAAACTTCTACGACGTCTATCGGGGACCGTCGCCAGAGAACCAACAGCAGGTCTTCTGCAGAACCTCGCAATGCCACAGAACCCTTCGCATGCTCACGCGTTGCAATGAGTTCTAAGCCATCGCCCGGAGTTAACAGCCATTCACCTTCCACATCGGTGCAGTGAAGGTGCACCGAACCACCGACAATGGGTTGACCTTCTCGGAAATGTGGAGTCATCACATACACAAACTCATCAATGCCGTCGCTAGCGAGTGCAGGGTCAATGTGTGGGCGCAGGCCAACGGCCCACTGCGCGTCCCATGCGTGAATGGCGGTTTCATGAGCCATGCGCCGAATGATCCACGACACTGTTTGAGGACCACTCCATGTCCACACGGGTTGGTCGGGGTCTAAGCGCGACAAAGTGTCCACCAGTGCGTCGACACCCGCTTCGTACCACCGAATCATGTCTGTATCGATGGGGCGATTCGCTCGCATCACTGAACTCGGGTCTGTGGATCCGCTCGCTGCAATGCTCTCCCAAAAGAGATGCACTTCACCAACGTGCCACAACAGGTCGGCCACGCACCATGGCGAACATGCCAACACCGGAGCATCTAAAGAGTGGCGTGCAGCATCTGCAATCGCGAGCCCTGCGGTGGAGATGTGATGCAGGTATGTCTGATTATCCATCACAAACTACGAGTGGCGTCTGCAAGTTCCTGCCACTCACGCATCGGCAATGAGCCTGGCTTGTCCGTCAACACTTGAATGCACACATGATCCGCGCCCGCGTCAAGATGACTCTTCACTGCTGCAACAACAGTGTCCATAGACCCCCACGCCACAATTGCATCAACGAGTCGATCTTCTTGATTCGTGATTTCGTCGTCGGTGAATCCGAAGCGCTTCAAGTTGTTTGCGTAGTTCGGCAAACGTGTGTAGGTCGTCATGTACTTGCGCGCAATCTCTCGGGCTTTCGTTGCGTCGGTCTCCAACACAACTGCGAGTTCAGGGGCCAATAACGCACTAGCACCCATGGTTTCACGAGCAAAGGCCGTGTGTTCCACAGGAGTGAAATACGGATGTGCGCCAGCTCCGCGTTCTGCCGCCAACTTCAACATCTTCGGCCCAAGTGCCGCTAACACACGTTGCGGTGCAGTGGTGGGTGCAGCGCCAAAGAAAATTCCGTTGTCCATCGCATCGAGGTATTCCACCATCGTGCTGTAGGGCTTGTCATATGTTCCCTTATGCACGCCTTGCACCATCGGAGCATGACTGACACCAATACCCAACAGGAAACGATCAGGGAACGCCTCGGTCAATGTCTTCCAACCCGCTTGCATTGTCTGCGCTGTTCGCGCATGCAAGCTTGCAATGCCTGTGGCCAACACAATCTTCTTTGTGGCCGACAACAACAGTGCCGTCGATGCAAACGGTTCACGAATGACTGCTTCGGGCACCCACACGGCTCCGTAGCCCATCTCTTCCACTTGTGCGATGGCTTCTTGCGACTTTGCCATTGGCTGAAGATCGAAATCAGCTGCCCATAGTCCAATTCGTCCGAGATTCATGTTGCTCATTCTTCAAACGCTAGGCGTTCAGACGCCTCAGATCACTAGCGCTGGTACACCCAGTCATCAATAAGTCGGCGCGCAATCGACATTGCAGGGGGAATCATTGGCAACTCATCTCGCTTGTACCAGTTCGCATCCATAATCTCAACGGGATCACACACAATGTCCCCCGACACCCACTGCGCTGTAAAGCCCAGCATCAATGAATGTGGGAACGGCCAGGGCTGACTTGCCACATAGCGAACATTCGACACGACAACGCCGACTTCTTCTTCCACTTCACGCGCAACGGCCTGTTCCAAGTTTTCGCCTGCTTCGACAAAACCCGCCAGAGTTGAATACATCGGCACAGGAAAGTTGGCACCACGAGCGAGAAGAGCCTCTTGTGCATCGCCTTCACCGCGAGTCACCAAAGTGATGATTGCGGGAGCAAGACGAGGAAACGCCATCAACGTGCAGGCTTGACACACATATGCCCGCTCGGTATCAGCCAACTTCGTTTGCTCTCCGCATCGCCCACAGAAGCGGTGCGTACGACCCCACTCCACCAACTGCACGGCACGTCCTGCAACGGCCCACTCTGTCTCACTCACCCGACCGAATAGAGCACGCAGATCCATCTCAGCGCCGTACCCCGGATCCTCCCCGTCGGGAACATCGATACCCCAACACGCAACATCGCCATGCATGCCCAAGAAATGCTGATGCCATCTCTCCTCAGCCGGCTGGTTGTCAATGAAGACCTTGCTCCCCACGACATGAATGAAGCGATGCTCACGAGCATGCTCGGCTGGTGTCATCAATGGGCGAAAGGCAGATTCATGCGGGTTCATCTCCATTTACGGTAGTAGGCAGGGCTCTGCGTAGGATGAGCGAATGGCACGTAATCAGAATCCAGTCGTAATCGTCGATGCAGTACGCACCCCAATCGGTCGTCGCAACGGCGGTCTGTCCACACTTCACCCTGCAGAACTTCTTGGTCTTGCACAGAAGGCAATCATCGAACGCAATGGCATCGACCCCGCAATCGTCGAGCAAGTCGTCGGTGGCTGCGTCAGCCAAATCGGCGAGCAGTCCTTCAACGTGACTCGTACTGCTTGGTTGGCTGCAGGTCTCCCACTCACGACAGCTGCCACCACAGTGGACACCCAGTGCGGATCCTCACAGCAAGCAACCGGTCTTGCTGCATCTCTCATTGGTTCGGGCGTCGTTGACGTTGCAATCGCATGTGGCGTTGAAGTCATGAGCCGCGTCCCCATCGGCAGCAACAGCAAGAAGGACCTCGGCTTGGGCGTGCCCATTCCGAAGACCTACTTCGAAGAGTACGAAATGACATCACAATTCGAAGGTGCAGAGCGCATCGCCGACAAGTGGGGCGTCACACGTGCAGACACCGACAACTGGGGCGTTGAGTCACAGGCACGTGCTGCACGCGCATGGAACGAAGACCGCTTCTCTGGTCAGTACATCGAAGTCGATGCACCTGAGGTCAATGAGGCCGGCGAAGTTGTCGGCACGCGTCGCGTCAGCAAGGACGAAGGACTCCGCGAGACCACTCTCGAGAAGCTTTCTTCTTTGAAGCCAGTTGCTCGCCCAGAAGGCGTGCACACCGCAGGCAACTCTTCACAGATTTCTGACGGCGCAGCTGCTGTTCTCATGATGACCGAAGAGAAGGCAAAGGCATTGGGCCTCAAGGCTCGTGCCCGCATCGTTGACTCCTGCCTCGTTGGTGTTGACCCCGTACTCATGCTCACAGGACCGATTGATGCAACAGAGCGTTTGCTCGAGCGCAACAATCTCAAGATTGGTGACATTGACGTTTTCGAAATCAACGAAGCATTCGCATCCGTGGTTCTCGCATGGGCCAAGGCTGTCGGTGCCGATCTCGAGCGCACCAATCCAAACGGTGGAGCAATTGCTTTGGGTCACCCTCTCGGCGCAACAGGCGCCTTCCTCGTTACCAAGGCACTGAATGAGCTTGAGCGCACCGGTGGTCGCTACGCAATCATTTCAATGTGCTGCGGTGGTGGTCTCGGTACCGGCACTCTCATCGAGCGCATCTAAGCAAAGGAGCGCGAAACGTCGCGCAAAATCATTCCGATCATCGTGAGCTCATGTCTCACTCTCGTATCGTGCACTGCCACCCGCATCTCATCTGATGCGGGTGGTCGCATTCTCGGCACTGTCACCGCAGTGCACGATGGCGACACGCTGTCCGTGACCATCGCTGGACAAGAAGAAACAATTCGTCTCATCGGAGTCGACACACCAGAAACGGTGCACCCAACAAAGCCAGTGCAATGCTGGGGACCCGAGGCATCGTCGTACACAAAAAGTTCCTTCCCGCCAGGAACCCGCGTATCTCTCGTTCGAGACGTTGAGGCCCGTGATCGATACGGACGTTTCCTCGCCTACGTGTACCGAGCATCCGACAATCTGTTTCTCAACATGGAACTAGTGGAACAAGGATGGGGTCGCGCCTATCCCTACGAGCCCAACACATCGCTCTCCACTGACTTTGCTCGTGCCGAACACCTTGCTTCTACGAATCAACGTGGGCTGTGGGCGCATTGCCAAAGGTAGGGTTTCTCTATGTCCGATTCCCGCACACTCGCCTCGCGTTTAGGCCATTCAGATGATGCTCGATTAGTCATCATCTCGTGCGACGATCTCGGCTCATGCCACGGCGCAACAGTGGGCGTGTACCAAGCCATTCGTGAAGGTCTTGCGACATGTGCATCAATCATGATGCCTGCACCCTGGGCTCGCTTTGCAGCGGATGAATACCGCAATGACGACATTGGCGTGCACCTCACCTTGAACGCAGAACACCCGTCGTATCGTTGGGGCCCACTCACACATGCACCCACTCTTTTGTCGGGTGAAGGTGGTTTCCCGCGTTCCGTTGATGACTTGTGGGAGCACGCCGATTCGTCTGAAGTCCTCCGCGAATGTCGTACACAGATTGAGCGCGCAATTGCCTGGGGCATTGATGTCACGCACCTCGCACCGCATCTCACATCGATCACGTTGCGACCAGAGTTTTTCGATGTGTATCTCGAACTTGCATACGAGTTCAAGTTGCCGATTCGCTTACCGTCAACAATCACTGCAGAAGCTGCGGGTTTCCCTTTCCGTCAGCTCGCTGCGGACGAAGGCATTGTTTTCCCCGATCACTTTGATCACGACTGGCGCACCGGCAGCCGTGAACGCGTGTTTGCAGCACTTGCTGACCTGCAACCTGGCGTCACCGAGATTCATGTGCAGCCCGCCATTGACACTCCCGAAGTGCGTGCACTCGGTGGAGTTGCCGAAGGCTGGATTGACGACCTTGCGCTTGTGACAACCAATCAAGAACTACGCACAGCAGTTTCTGATAGTGGCGCAATCCTCATTGGCTATCGCGAACTACGCGACGCAATGCGCGCTGGCTGATCGCAACTGAATCGGCTGCTACGTCAACTACGAGTTGACAGAGACGTGCTCACGCACTTCAAAGAACAGATCAGTTTCCTGCATACCTTCGGGAAGAGATGCATAGATGCTCTTGGCAAGAATCCAGTCTTCCCACGGGTACACCTTTGCTAACTCATCATCATCGAGACCAAACCACCACTTGGATGTTGGATCAATTTGAGTCGCATGAGCGAGGAGCGACTCTGTACGAGCACGCAAGTATTCGCCAATCTCAAGACGAGTTGTGATGCGATGATCCTGAGACGGACGCGCGAGCCACTTTTCATCGAATGGTGATTCACCAAACTTCAGCAACAACGCTTCATGGACTGCGAGGATTCGCTCTTTAGCCCACAACGTGTAATACATCTTCGCCACTTGCCATGGTTCGCCAAGTTCTGGATACCACGTGGGATCGCCTGCACGCTCGAACGCCAAGAGGCTGATGTCATGCACTCGAAGATGGTCAGGGTGCGGATAACCGGCTTGATCGTCGTTATACGTCAAGACGACTTGCGGCTTCTCCGCACGAATCAACGCAACAAGTCGGCCGGTGGCTTCATCAATGTCGGCCATGTGAAAGCAGTCAGGATGCTTGTTTGGTTCTGATCCGGCCATGCCCGAATCGCGATATCCCAGCATGTGCACCGCGCTAAATCCGATTGCTTCCGTCGACCGTCGCAGTTCGTCGGGACGCAAGCGAGCAATAATTTCCCGCTCTTCTTCCGGAGTGGCTCCATGAAATGGTTGACCAGGTTCACGTAATGCAGGATTCTGCAAGTCACCTTCTTCGCCACCGGTGCAGCACACAAGCACGGTGCGCACGCCTTCTGCAAAGTATCGAGCCACCGTAGGTGCACCCTTTGATGCCTCATCATCGGGATGTGCATGAATCGTCATCAAGCACAATGGTTCTCCAGTTGAAGACAGAGGCTGTGTCGGCATCTTCATCAGGATAGTGAAGGCAACCCACAGATAACCGATGCACTGAATAGAGTCACATCAATGAGTTCTGTCCGTTCCACCATCGCTGTCGCTGTATGCGCTGCCATTGCCCTCGTTTCATGTTCCACCGATGGGCGCACAATGCAGGAACCCACTCCAAGTCAGGTGGCCGCCATTAGTCCCGGCACCACCCTTGCGCCCCAAGATGATGCATCCATTGAACAATCGGCTCCTTTGACTCTCACCGCGCCGTGGGTGAACGGCGCCGCTCTTGACCCTCGCTACTCCTGTGATGGGGAGGCATTCTCCCCTTCGCTTGCGTGGTCTGCAGCACCCCCCGAAACAAAGGCGTTCGGCCTTGTTCTCACAGATCGAGATCGTCCGGAGTACATCCATTGGGTGATCACCAATATTGACCCCACTGTGACAACCATCTTGGAAAACACGAATCCGACAGGTGCATATGTCGCTGAGAACAGTGAGAAGAAACGTGGCTACGCGGCGCCGTGCCCACCAGCCGAGTCGACGCACACGTACAACATCACGTTGTACGCACTCAGCGAACTCATTGACACTCAGAAGTACACAAGCGCATCCAGCATCACGGAGCAGATGACAGCTGTGGTGCTCGAAGTCGGCACCAACGACTTCACCTACTCTCGGTAGTTGACAACCACACTGAGGGGTCAGTCCACCGCAGAGGGCGTTTAATCTGTGAGAATACTGATATCGACTCCACCACTGCTGCCCTGCCAATTGGCGTATTTGAGACCGACACCAATTGTCGACTTCTCACGGGTAACGAAGCATTCCGATCGTTAGTTCTGAACGGTGCACCACTCGTTGTCGGAACTGCACCGTGGACAAATGCATTGCCGCACGAACGAACAGAGTGCGAACGTCGATGGGTTGACTTTCGCACGAATGGCGGAACATTCGCAGTTGAGTTCCGCATCGGTCGCGCAACGGGCGAGGCAGTGTGGATCCAGATTTCTACACAACCCGTCATCATCGACAACATTGTGACGGGGTACGTCGGCACTGCTATTGATTGCACGTCTCTGGTCACGCAACGTCAACTCTCTGATCAACTTGTTGGCCTTCTTGATGTGTCCGGTGATGCAGTCATTGTTTTTGATCGCGTCGGCGAACTCGCTTTTGCAAACGACACAGCACGCACTTTGATTGGTGTCACCGACCCAGGCGCTGGCCACGGTGATGTTGCTGCTCGTGCATTCATGCAAGCAGTGCGCGACCAACTACCACGAGTTCTTCTCGATGCCGCTCCCCCTGCGGGTTCACCGAACCGGTGGGAAGGCGAAATTGGTTTCCGCTCTCCTGATGGCATTGCCCGCATTCTCGAAGTCGTAGTTCAAGTTGTTCGCGATGCTGACGGAAGCGTGCACCACTGGGCCACCATTACTCGCGACATCACCGAAGAACGCCAGACACAATCAGAACTCGCTCGTCAAGCAACACATGATGCGCTCACTGGATTGCCGAACCGAGTGCTCTTCGTGCGCAAGACAACAGAAGCTCTCGAGCGCAGTCGCACAACACACGCCACTGTGGCGGTTCTTTTCATTGACCTCGACAAACTCAAACACGTCAATGACACGATTGGTCACGCAGTGGGCGACCAACTCATTGTGTCCGTCTCGCGACGCCTCGCTGCAGCTACACGCCCAAGCGACCTCGTAGCACGAATCAGTGGTGATGAATTCGTCGTGTTGTGCGAGGGATTGCTTGATGAACAAGTGGCGCTTGATGTCGCCGAGCGAATTCGCACCTCCATCACAGGGCCATTAGTTCTGCAAGGTGTTGAGATTGAGGCAGGAGCCAGCGTGGGTGTTGCAATGTCAACACCTGAACTTCTTGCATCTGAATCAGCAGCAGACGCAGCGGTCACTCTTCTTCGTTCTGCCGATACTGCGATGTATCGCGCAAAGCAACGAGGTCGCGGTCGCTCTGAGTTGTACAGCGAAGAGATGCGCACTGCAGCACGAGAGCGCTTGCAGTTGTCTTCTGAATTAGAACAAGCTCTCGCTGCAGAACAATTCAGCGTTTTGTTCCAACCCATTGAGTCCGCACACACCGGCAGAGTTGTCGCTGCAGAAGCATTGTTGCGTTGGAATCACCCCACGCGTGGTCTTCTTGCCCCTGCCGCCTTCCTTGATCTGGCAGATGAATCAGGCCTCATCGCCCCCATCGGAGATTGGGTCCTCGAACAAAGCGCTCACACCGTTGCCCAATGGATCAACGACGGCATCGTTGATCGCTCGATGTCAATCCATGTCAACGCATCACGCCGACAACTCTCCGACATCACCTTTGTTGATCGTGCTCTCACCATTCTTCGCAACAATGGGCTCGAAGGTTCTCAACTTGTGTTTGAAACTTCTGAATCAAACCTTGTTGAGAACAACCCCTCTGTTCTCCGCACTGTGACTGCGCTGAAGCGTCAAGGTGTACGTATTGCTGTCGATGACTTTGGTTCGGGATACTCATCGCTTGCGTCGCTGCGTACGTTCCCCGCAGACCTACTCAAACTCGATGGCACCTTGGTGCGAGATGTGGGCCGAACCGATGGTGGCGACGACCCCATGGTGCGTTCACTGATTCAGCTGGCGCATTCTCTCAACTTGTTGGTGTGTGCCGAATGGGTGACAACCGAAGACCATGTACAACGGCTCAAAGTTCTCGGATGCGACCTCTTGCAAGGCAACCGCATTGGCGAGCCCATTAACTCCACAGAGTTCTCAGAAAAACTACGTCGTCGAGTTAGTCAACAACTGGAGCAGTAGCAAGGCCTGCAAAGAACGCAAGGAGCGGCTGAGCATCATTGTTCAAACTGAACGTAAATGACCCAGTCGACATATCACTATCGACAGGCAATGCATACGACTGCGCCGTGCCATCACCCATTGGCCGCAACTTGCGCCCCAGATCAATCAGATCGAGTCCGTCATCAACTGACACAGCGGAAGCAAATGCGGTGAGCACTTTGCTCGTCTCCATCGGATTTCTCGCAAGAAACAGAGCGGTGTCCTTCGCCAACATGGACATGAACGCACGCTGACGATTACCTCGGCCAACGTCACCAGTCGGCTCTAGTTTCCACCGGCCATCAACCTTTTCTTCAAGATGACGGGCCCGCGCATATCGCAACGCATCGGCACCCGACTGAAGTTTGCATGCCTTCCGTCCGATATAGAAACCCGTGTATTTGTCTCGCGAGGCTCTCGGAACACAAATACGGACACCACCTATGGCATCAACTATTTCCTTGAACCCAGAAAAGTTCACTTCGACATAATGATGAATCGGAATGTTCAGTGCACGCTGCACTGTTCGAACCAGCACGTCGGGTCCACGTTGATAAGCAGAGTTGATCTTCTTGTACGTATTGGTATCGCCCATGCGCGCCCACAGGTCACGCGGTATCGACATGGTTGACACACTGGAATCTTTTGTATTCACGTGAACAACAATCATGGTGTCAGAGCGTTGCCCCGGACTTGTCGCTTCACTTCCGACGACTGCGTAGTCTTCGTCGCCCGCCTCTGCACTTGCTCGCGAGTCAGACCCAACAAGCAAATAGTTCTCAAAGCCATCAGAAGCCGGCGACAACATCGGAGTCACGACAGAAATACGACCCACCTGATCCATCTGGGAATTTGTTGCTCGAACAATTCCCAGCGCACCCGCAAGGCTTGTGACTAGCGCGATGGAAACAACAAGCATCCAACGGGGCGCACCCGTGACGCGAGAAATTCCATGGTCTGTCGGCACATCTCTACGGTACTCAGTCTGATGCAGGGCGAAGATGCACCACATCAGCGGTGTCAATGCGATGAGTCACTGCGCATTCATCAAGAACAACAAGTCGACCGTCTAGTTCGACACTCATTGCTCGACCAACGATGTCCTCACCATTTGGCATTTCCACACGCACGCGCGAACCGATTGTTGCAAGTTGCGACACATATTCAGCATTCATCTGTTCGTCGGTCATTGCTAATAGACGATCAATCTCAGGCAACATCGCGTGAAGGAATTCATCGGGAGTGATTTCACGCGTCCACCCACTAGAAGCAAGTGACGCAGCGTCTGGCGGTGCCCACCCCAGGTTGCACCCGATGCCCACCACCACAAATGGAATTTTGCCGTCCGGCCCCACAGGGGCAGCTTGGGCCAAAATGCCCGCCAACTTAGAAGTCCCTACCAAGATGTCATTCGGCCACTTCAGAACCGCTGGCACCCCACAGCCCCGTGCCACCTGAGTGGCCGCGAGAGCAACAACCTGGGTGAGAACGTGCAGACGGGAGGGAACATCACGAAACAGCAGCGAGACGAGCAAATTGACCCCTTTGGGGGCTTCCCATGTGCGATCGAGGCGTCCACGGCCTGCCGATTGGTAGTCCGCCCTCAGAACGGTCCTGTCGGGGGCTCCTGCCGCCCCCTGAGCCAGCAAGTCGGCATTCGTGCTGCCCGTCTCCAAAACGGATGTGACATGCCATTTCCCGGATTGGTTCGCATTGAGGTGGTCCATCAGGGCAAACTAGTCCCCTGTGCTGAAGAAAATCCTGATTGCCAACCGCGGAGAAATTGCTGTCCGTGTTATCCGTGCCGCTCGAGAGATGGGCATCGCCACAGTGGCGGTGTATTCCGAACTCGACCGCAATGCTCTCCATGTGCGTCTGGCCGATGAGGCCTATGCACTCGGTGGTCAAACCGCAGCCGAGAGTTACCTCAATACCGAGGCAATCTTGAAGGCCATCAAGGACAGTGGCGCCGACGGTGTGCACCCTGGCTATGGCTTCTTCAGCGAGAATCCCGACTTCGCTCGTGCGATTACCGCAATGGGTGTTGCATTCATCGGGCCACCTCCCGAAGCAATCGACGAAATGGGCGACAAGGTCTCGAGCCGCAAAGCAGCACTGCGCGGCGGTGCACCGATTGTTCCGGGAACGACCGAGTTCTGCACCTCAGCACAAGAAATCATCGACTTCGGCCGAGAGTTCGGATGGCCAATTGCTATCAAGGCTGCCTTCGGTGGCGGTGGACGCGGAATGAAGGTCGTCCAGGCTGAATCAGAAGTGCAAGAGGCGATGGACTCAGCACAGCGTGAAGCCAAGAATTTCTTTGGCCGCGATGAGATCTACGTTGAGCGCTACCTCACATGGCCACGCCACATTGAAGTGCAGTTGGTCGGCGACAAGCAAGGCAACGTTGTCTGGATTTCTACACGTGACTGCTCAGCGCAGCGTCGTCACCAAAAGCTCATCGAAGAAGCACCAGCACCAGGCCTGCCTGATGGTGTCGAAGAAGCAATGGGTGCCGCAGCGGTGAAAGCCGCAAAAGCGGTTGGGTATTACAACGCCGGCACTGTTGAGTTCATTTACCAAGACGGCGACTTCTTCTTCCTCGAGATGAACACTCGTCTTCAGGTGGAACACCCCGTCTCTGAAGTCATCACAGGCATCGACCTCGTTGAATGGCAGATTCGCGTTGCATCAGGTGAGCCATTGCCAATGACGCAAGAAGAAGTTCGTGCTGCACAACGTGGAGCTGCAATTGAAATTCGTATCAACGCAGAAAACCCAGCGGGCGGAAAGTTCCTTCCCTCCCCTGGTCCGATTACAAAGCTTGTTGCACCTGATGGGTTCGGCGTTCGTTTCGACGGTGGCTACGAGTCAGGCGACGAGATCAGCCAGTACTACGACAACTTGGTCGGCAAAGTCATCGTGTGGGGCAAGGATCGCCCCACTGCGATCGCTCGCACCATTCGTGCGCTGAAGGAAATGGTTGTTGAAGGTATCGCCACAACGATTCCTGCCGACATCGCAATTCTTGAGCATCCTGATTTCGCTGCAGTCACACACTCCACGAAGTGGGTTGAAGAAGTACTTGATCTCTCCGGTATCGATGCAACAGCCGTGACACCTGCTGGTGATGACGATGCACCTCTCGTGCAGCGTCAGACAACAGTGGAAGTCAATGGCCGTCGCTTCGATGTGAAGTTGTGGGTTCCAGAGTCAGCCGGAGTTGCAGCAGCAGGCCCCGCCAAGAAGAAGGCAGCGCGTTCATCTGCAGCAGCAGGCGGAGCAGCAGGCGGCGGAAGCGGCAAGATTGCCGTACCGATGCAGGGAACCATTGTCAAAGTTCTTGTTGAAGTCGGTCAAGCCGTTGAAGCAGGTCAGAGCGTTGTCGTTCTCGAAGCGATGAAGATGGAGAATCAAATCGAAGCCGACAAGAGCGGCACCATCAAGGCCATCAACGTCAAGCCAGGAGACACCGTTGGTGCTGGCGACGTCGTTGTTGTCATCGAGTAACAATTAGTTCTTAGAACGTAAAAGCCGGCGGGGAAACTCGCCGGCTTTTTTATTATGTCGATTTACTCTGCTGCTTCGGCAAGAGCCTCTGCAAGTGCCGGATGCACCATCAGACTCTCTTCGATGTCGGTCACTTTGAGGTTCGCAGTCACAGCAAGTGCAATGACGCTGATGAGTTCTGCGGCATGACGACCGACAATGGACCCACCCAACACTTCGCCGGTTGCAGGGTCACTAATGATCTTGACGAATCCGCGGGAGTCATTGTTAATGAGAGCTTTTGCAGTTGATGAAAAGGGAACCTTCGTGACGCGAATTTTGCGACCAGATGCAAAAGCTTCTGCTTCCGCAAGCCCCACGTCGGCGATCTCTGGTTCAGTAAAAATTGCAGACGCAGCTTTGTCGTAATCAAGATGACGATGCGGTCCACGTGGACCACCAACAATTTGCTCTGCCACTTTGCGGCCCTGCATCGAGGCAACAGACGACAACGGCAACTTGCCACTGACGTCACCGGCTGCATAGATGTGCTCGATGTTGCTTTGACAGTGACGATTGATGTTGACGTATCCGCCGTCCATCTCCACACCAATTTCTTCTAAACCAAGTCCTTCTGTATTCGGAATTGACCCAATGGCAAACACTGCATGAGTAGTTTCCGAAACACGACCATCATCACAGATCACGCGCACGCCATTCTCTGTGCGTTCGAGACCAACCGCACGAGCTCCCTTGAACAACCGAACACCACGAGCGAGGAATGTGTCTTCCAGAACTGCAGCGACTTCGGGGTCCTTGCCCGGAAGGACTTGCTGACGGCTAACGACGAGAGTCACTTTTGCACCAAATGAAGCAAACATGTGAGCGAACTCCACACCCGTGACGCCTGAACCAATCACGGTGATGCTTTCTGGGAAAACACGCGGTGGATAACAATCGCGAGTTGTCAGCACTCGTTCACCATCAGGGGTCACAAAATTTGGAACACGTGGACGCGTGCCTGTTGAAATCAAAATGTCATCAGCGACGATGACCTGTGTGGAGCCATCCGCAACATCAACATGAACGGTCTTTTTATCAAGCAGACGTGCCGAACCGTTGATGATGGTGACGCCCTGGCTCTTGAGCAAGCGACTGACATCACTCGACAACTGATTCTTGATGTCTTCAACACGGACGGTCAATGCAGCAACATCGATTTCTGCATCGCGATTCTCAAGACCCATGCCGCTCAGGCTTTCGGTGAAACTCATGGCACCGCCAGTGGCGATCATGGTCTTTGATGGCACACAGTCGAGAAGATGGGCCGCACCGCCGATGATTTCGCGCTCCACAAGGACAACTTCAACGCCTTTGCGAGCTGCAGAACTCGCTGCTGCATGACCAGCAGGTCCACCTCCAATGATGACCAGTTTCTTCTTTGTGTTCACGTTGTAGAGGTTACTGGCAAGGTTGTGGGGGCACTAGACGTTGTAGAACTCGATGAACTAGTTGTAGTTGTCGTTGAATCCGTCGTCGTTGTGGACGGCGTCGTGGTCGAAGTCGTCGTCGTTACGGCACCAAAAACAGGCAAAGTGGTGCTGGGCACCGCAACCTTGTTGGGGCAATAGCGCGATGGGTAGCCAATCCGGTCTCGCGGCTCCCCCACATATTCAAAGTGCATTCCGTCAGATGGCCAATAGTTACCACCCCACGCGAATCCCCACTTCCGAAAGATCCGAACAATGCGACAGTCCAGCTGAGGAACTGCCCACTGGGCATTGGTCGTGGTGTTGATATCGAGTGCCATCCCATATGCATGGCGAGACGGCGCGCCGAATGTTCCAGCAAGTCGGTTGTACCGAGCCGTGTAACACCCGCCGTATCGATTGCTATTTCGTAGATCAATTTTGGACGCAAGGCCGGACTTCTTTATCTCTGTCAGCGCACCCTGAATTGCATCAACGACAACTTTGTGGCAATTGTTTCGCAGTTTCACTCCTTCATAGGAATGGCGCCACACGATTTTCTCTACTTTCCACGTCGAATCAATCTCAATTCCGGACCCACCGGTTGGTCGAAATGCAAATTCACCCAACAACTTCTTGACAGATGATGTACCCAAAGTTCCATCGGGATTCTCACGGTCCCACGACGTGCGCAACCGAAGAGATTCATTGATAACAAAACCCTTCGCAGCCAAAGCACCCAAGACAGCGCTCGGTGATGGAATACCAGTGATCGTCACTCGCGCAATACTCATCGGCCCGAGAACCAATGCAGATTCGGCTGATATGAACAGATCGCCGTAATCAACAAAGTCATTCGGAACAATGGCGGCAATCACAAACTCCCGCTTTCGAAACTTATTGTCTCGCAGTGTCAAAACATCCCCCACCCTGGCTCTGCGAACTGACGCTGACCGTTCCCCCATCAGCACTGTGCCAGGACGAGCCAAATCTGCAAGGACATCTCCACCTACCGCGCGTAGAAATTCCTCTGGGGCGACCACAGTGGTCATCGGGATCCGCCAACCATTTCCCAGACGTGTGATGTCAACCCCATCGCGAACATGAGACGTCAGACCCACTGTTGGAAACTTCACGATGTGGCCGACCGCCCCTGAAGCGGCCACAGCGGACACAATTCTCCGAGCCTCCGTCGTGGACAACGAACGAGCGCGCGACACCGACATCACTGGCTGCAGATAGGTCTCAGGGATCTCGGTTGATGCATCAGCCGCAGGGGATGCGAATACAAACCAAGAGAACAGCATCGCTGTTGCCACAATCAGTTTGTTCCATCGCACTATTCGACCGTAGTGGACGAATGGCTTCCTCCGTGGACGCCTTCAGCAACTACCGTAGGAGTCCTGTGACTGACGAAAATCTTGATCAAAATACCGGTGGATTAGAGCAAGAAAAGGCTCGTCGCCTCAGCGCCATCGATGCCCTTCGCTCATCGGGTACAAACCCTTACCCCTACCGCTTTGATCGCAGCCACACCTTGGGCGAGATCCGCTCTGCCCATGGCACCATCGAGCCAGGCACTGAGACTGAAGTCAATGTCGCCGTTGCCGGCCGCATCATGTTGAAGCGAGACCAGGGAAAACTCATTTTCGCCACACTCCAAGATCGTTCGGACAATATTCAACTCTTCGTTTCAAAAGCAGTTGTGGGCGACGAAGCATTTGATGCAATCAATGACCTCGACCTTGGTGACTGGGTGGGTGCTTCTGGAACCGTCATGGCAACTCGCAAAGGCGAACTCTCCATCAAGGTTTCGTCGTTGCAACTTCTTTCAAAGGCAGTGCGTCCATTGCCCGACAAGTGGCATGGCCTCACTGATACTGACACTCGCTATCGCCAGCGCTATGCAGACCTCATTGGTAACGAAGAATCTCGTCGCATGTTTGCAATTCGCCATGCAGTCATCGCAAGCTTTCGCCGCACATTGCATGAACGCGGTTTCATTGAAGTGGAGACTCCGGTACTGCATATGGAAGCAGGCGGCGCTCATGCACGACCTTTCCTCACGCATCACAATGCGTTGGACATGCAGTTGTACTTACGCATCGCACTTGAGTTACACCTGAAGCGCCTCATCGTTGGTGGCATGGAGCGTGTGTTTGAGATTGGTCGCGTCTTTCGTAATGAGGGAATCTCAACACGTCACAACCCTGAATTCACGATGATGGAGTTGTACCAAGCATTCGCGGACTACACCGACATCATGGATCTCACCGAGTTGTTGTTCGTCAATGCCGCAGTTGATGCCACGGGCACCTCGGTTGTCACCATTGATGATGCGCAGGTTGACCTTGCAAAGCCATGGCGCCGTGTACGCATGGTTGATCTCGTCACTGAAGCAACTGGTGTCACGGTGCACCCCTCGCAGCCACGTGAAGACCTTGTTGCACTCGCAGAAAAGCACGGTGTCAAAGTCGAAAAGCACCACGGCCCCGGCAAGATCATCGAAGAACTGTTTGAACATCTCTGTGAGTCATCACTTCGTGAGCCAACATTTGTCACGGGTCATCCTGTCGAAATCAGCCCACTCGCTCGCGAGGACCGCAACGATCCACACCTCACAGAACGCTTTGAGTTGTTCGTTGGTGGCCGAGAACTTGCCAATGCGTACTCCGAACTCAATGACCCCGTTGTCCAACGCGCGCGTTTTGAAGATGAGCAAAAGCAAAAGGAAGCTGGCAACGCGGAAGCTGGCACTGTCGACGAAGACTTCCTCCGCGCCCTTGAATTCGGCATGCCACCAACAGGTGGTCTCGGCATCGGAATGGATCGCCTTGTTATGTTGATTGGCGGTGCCGCATCAATTCGCGATGTCATTCTGTTCCCAACACTTCGACCGGAGGTCTTCTAATGACAACACAAGCATGGGGCGTTGGAGTCGCCACTCTTGATGCAAATGGCGCAACACTTGATGTTCGCTTTCGTGCTGTAGGTCTTGGAGATCTGCCAAAGGACACTCCAAGCACCGAGATGTCTGTTGACACAGACCGTGATCGTGGAGTCGCATTTCGTCCTGTCACAATCTCTGTTGACACGTCATCGGGCCCTGCTGATTCTGCCGATGCTTATCTGCGTCTGAACTTGCTGTCACATCGTCTTGCATTGCCACGCAGTCTCAACCTTGATGGCATTTTCGGACATCTCCAGAATGTCGCGTGGACTTCACGCGGCCCTGTTGCTGTTGACGCCATCGAGTCAGTGATCTGGAACTTTGCACGCAAGGGCGAACAACTCACCGTTCATGGTGTTGACAAGTTCCCACGCATGACTGACTACGTCGTGCCATCTGGTGTACGCATTGCCGATGCAAGCCGCGTTCGACTCGGCGCCCACCTCGCATCTGGCACCACTGTGATGCACGAGGGTTTCTGCAACTTCAATGCAGGCACACTCGGTGCTTCCATGGTCGAGGGTCGTATCTCGCAAGGTGTCATCGTGGGCGATGGTTCCGACATTGGCGGCGGTGCATCCATCATGGGAACACTGTCTGGCGGCGGCAAAGAGATGGTCACTATTGGTGAGCGTTGCCTCCTCGGCGCGAACGCCGGCATTGGCATCAGCCTTGGTGATGATTGCATTGTGGAAGCTGGCCTCTACGTCACTGCTGGAACAGTTGTGATCGACCCATCAGGTTCTCCCACCAAGGCTCGTCTCCTCTCTGGCCAATCAGGATTGCTCTATCGTCGCAACTCACTCACTGGCGCTGTTGAAGTGCTTGCCCGCTCCGGTTCATGGGGCGGCCTCAACGCCGACCTGCACAAGAACTAGATCCATGAAGCCCGACGACCTCGCAGCCCTTATTGCGGCTCGTCGGAGCAACATCTTCATTGATGCAGAGTCTGTTGTTTCTGATGCCCAGATTGATCAGTTGGCGACAGCGGCTCAATGGGCTCCGAACCATAAGCGCACATGGCCTTTACGTGTCGCTGTTGTACGCGGAGAATCACGTCGAGGCCTTGGTGAAGTCATCGCTGATGCAATGGCAGCCCGCGGAGATGATGAAGCAAAGGTGACAAAGACGCGCACAAAGTACTTACGTGCTCCGGTGATTTTTGTTGTTGCATCTGCCGCCGGCGAGACAGCAAATGAAACCGAAGAGAACAAGTACGCCGTTGCAGCGGGGATTCAGAATCTGTTGTTAACGGCAGAGGCGATGAGCCTCGCAGCATTGTGGAGTTCGCCAGCGAAAGGCGCAAACGATGTCATCACATCTTTTTGCAGCATGGACAACTCCGATCAAGTTCTCGGAATTGTCTATGTCGGCACGGCAAAAAAGGAAGCACCCCCTGCTTCCCGCCCGCCGACGAATGTCAGATTTCTCAACTAGCTAGTTGTTAGCGGCCTGGCTGGTATTGGCCGAACACGTCACGCAATGCGTCACTGACTTCGCCCAATGTTGCATGGGCACGAAGCGCTTCCTTCATGGGGAACAACAAGTTGCCCGTGCCACGTGCAGTCTCACGAATTGCTTCCAGAAGTTCTGCAACCTTTGCTTGATCTCGGTTTTCCTTGAAAGCCTTCAGTCGAGACAACTGACCGACCGCAAGGGTGGGATCAATCGGGAACACGTTTGGCTCTGCTTCGGTGTCGACAACGAACTTGTTCACTCCGACAATGACACGCTCATCATCATCGATTGACTTTGTGTACTCATAAGCACTCTGCTCAATTTCGTCCATCTGGAAGCCAGCTTCAATGGCATCAACTGCGCCGCCCATCTCGTCGATGCGCTCGATGTATTCCCATGCAAGACGCTCAACTTCATCAGTCAATGCCTCAACGAAGTACGAACCAGCGAGAGGGTCTGGCGTATCGACAACACCGCTTTCGTATCCGATGATTTGCTGCGTACGCAACGCGATGCGTGCAGCATCTTCGGTGGGAAGACCAAGTGCTTCGTCATATCCATTGGTGTGGAGACTCTGTGTTCCACCCATCACTGCAGCAAGCGATTGCACAGCAACACGCACCACATTGTTCAACGGCTGTTGTGCAGTGAGTGTGCTTCCACCAGTTTGTGTATGGAAACGCAACAACTTGCTACTTTCCTTCTTCGCACCAAAACGCTCGGTCATGATCTTGTGCCACATACGGCGGCTTGCGCGGAACTTTGCTACTTCTTCGAAGAAGTTGTTGTGACCATTCCAGAAGAATGACAAACGAGGAGCAAAGTCGTCAACGTCAAGACCTGCATCAACGGCTGCTTGCACGTACGCAATTGCATTCGCCAAGGTAAATGCAATTTCCTGCACCGCAGTACTACCCGCTTCACGAATGTGATAGCCGGAGATGGAGATGGTGTTCCACTTCGGCACATTCTGTGAGCAGTACGCAAAGATGTCGGTAATGAGACGCATCGACGGACGCGGTGGGTAAATGTACGTGCCGCGTGCGATGTATTCCTTCAAGAGGTCGTTCTGAATGGTTCCGCTGATTGCACTTGCAGGAACACCTTGTTCCTCTGCAACCAATTCGTACATCAACAACAGGATTGCTCCGGTGGAGTTAATGGTCATCGATGTTGACACCTTGTCGAGAGGCAAATCCTTCAACAACAAACGCATGTCTTCGAGCGAGTCGATTGCCACGCCCACTTTGCCAATCTCGCCCTCGCTGCGAGGGTGATCCGAGTCGTAGCCCATCTGTGTGGGGAGGTCGAATGCACACGACAAGCCGGTCTGGCCCGCATCAAGAAGAAACTTAAAGCGCTGGTTCGTTGTTTCCGCAGAACCGAAGCCTGCGTATTGGCGCATCGTCCACAACTTGCCGCGATACATCGTGGGATACACACCGCGGGTGTAGGGGGCGCCGCCTGGCACTCCCAGTTTTTCCTCGGCACTCCAGCCGGCAAGGTCGGCCTCTGAATAGAGGGGGGCGATTTCAATCCCCGAGTCAGTGCGCTTTACGTCTTCAGCCATAGCCCTCAATGGTACGAGGGCGCGGCTAGCACCCCCTAATGGAAGGGGCTTCTGTGCCCCCTGACATCCCTATTTGGAGGCAATGAGGCTGATTTCGACCAGCCATTCAGGCCGAGCCAATGCTGGCACGGTGACCAAGGTGCTAGCGGCACGATGGTCTCCGAGTACCTCATCTCGCACGCCCATGACCGCATCAAGGCGCTCACGTAACTGATCGCCCGCAACCACATATGTCGTCATACTGGCGATGTGCGAGACCCCCATCTCTGAAGCCTTTAGGAGTTCAAGGAGGTTTGCCCAGACCACACGGGCTTGGCCCTCAATGGACGGCGGAACCGTGCCGTCCGACATGGTCGGCACCACGCCAGAAGTGAAAAGGAAGGTGTCGGCCTTATCCACCTTCACTGCATGTGCATATTTGGCTGCCGGTGGCGCCATGTGCTCGGGGCGAACTTCACTGATTCCCATGAATCCCATTCTGCCCTAAGGTGAGGACATGACCATCACGCCAGATGCACCACAAACCGACGTTCGCATGATCGACGGTATCCCGTTGACACCAAAAGAAGTCACCACAATCGGTTTCGAAGACTTGGTACCAAAAGCCACGATTGAAGAAGAGCGTCTTCACCGCAAGCAGCGCCTTGCTGGTGCACTTCGCATCTTTGGTCGATTTGGTTTTGGTGAAGGCGTCGCTGGACACATCACCGTTCGTGACCCTGAGTTCCCCGATTACTTCTGGGTGAACCCACTCGGTCTTTCATTCCGACATATGAGCGTGAGCGATCTCATCTTGGTCAACCACCACGGCGAAGTTGTTTATGGCAAGCACAGCGTGAATCGCGCTGCATATGTTTTGCACGCAGCGGTTCACACTGCTCGTCCCGATGTCATCGCAGCAGCACATGCTCACTCGGTCTACGGCAAAGCATTCAGCTCACTCGGTATTCAACTTGATCCGCTCACACAAGACTCATGTGCGTTCTATGAGAACAATGTTGTGATTGCTGATCATGGCGGTGCTGTTGTCTTCGAAGAATCAGCTGGTCGTGATTTTGCAGAAGCATTTGGTCAGAATCGTGCAGCGATTCACCAGAACCATGGCCACTTCACTGTTGGCGCAACAGTTGATGAAGCAGTGTTCTGGTTCGTGTGCTTCGAGCGCTGTGCACAGGCACAACTTGCAGCAATGGCAGCTGGAACACCAAAGCACATTCCACACGAGTCCGCTGTGTACACCCGTGAAAACGCAGGAAACGCAATGACCGGTTGGATGCACTTCCAGCCGTTGTGGCAAGAAATCTGCCGCACAGACCCTGATCTCTTCGATTAGTCACCTAAAAAGACGCCACCATCTGGCGTCCTAAACCACCTAGCGTGTTCCCCTATGGGAAAACCACAACGCCGCCGCATTGCTCTTGCGCTTTTGGTTGTATCGGCAGTCATCATGCCTCTCACGCAGACCGCCCCACCGAAAGCATCGGCGAACAATCTGCCACCTCTCGGAGTCATCATTCGTGGACACGGGAATGGCCATGGCCGTGGGCTCAGTCAATTCGGCGCATTGGCGTGGGCCACCCGTTTGGGTGCCACGTGGCAAAGCATCATTGACTTCTATTACGGAGGCGGTGGACGTACTCTCACTACCCTCACTCCAGCCGATGCAGGTGCAACACCCGGCGGTGTCATGAGTGTTCGCCTAGAAGTCCATGACGGCAAGCAAACGGCAGTTGTCTCCGATACCAAAACACTCTCGTGGACAGGACTAGCCGGAACCTACGGCGCAATGATTGCCCGACCTGTGGCGACCAATACGTTCGACATTTTCGCCTCACCAGATATCACATGCGGTGCAAGTACGGGAACACCTGCTGGCTTCACATTGATTGGTGACAATGTTCGAGGCCCTATTGACTTCGTGACAACCAATGGTTCTAATCCAGCAGCCGTCGCACCCACCGATCTCATCGGACTGTGTGAACCTGCAACGTCTGCGAATCGAGCTCGTATCCGCTACTACAGAGGTGGCATTCGCGCAACGGTGGACGGAGTCAACAACCACCGAGTGGTCAACCTTGTCACGATCGAGTCCTATCTTCGCGGTGTTGTCCCCCGCGAGTCTCCCGCTAGTTGGGGAGACTTTGAAGGTGGTCTTGGCATGCATGCATTGCGAGCACAAGCGGTCGCAGCGCGCAGCTACTCACTCTCTGAAGCCCGATATTCCTATGCCAAGACATGCGATACACAAAATTGTCAGGTCTACGGAGGCTCTGCACTTCGTACGGTGGGCTCAACCTCAGCCACCGTTATTGAAGATGCCCGCACAGACCGCGCAATCGCAGAAACAGCCGGTTACGTCGTGAAGGATTCACGAAACACCATCACGCGTACAGAGTTCACATCCTCAAATGGTGGACGCACTGCAGGTGGAACATTCCCAGCAAAGATCGACAATGGCGACATCACTGCTGATGCAGCCCTGCAGAACTGGACTCGCTTCATCAGTGCCGCACAGTTGCAGGCGATGTACCCAACAATCGGTGTCTTCTTGAATTTGACCACCACACATGACGGACTTGGTGGTGACTTCAACGGCTACACCACATCAGTCACCATTACCGGCACGGCAGGCTCTGTGACCCGATCTGGTTGGAACTTCCGCGGAGACTTTGATTTGTTTGCACCTTGGTATGCAGCGACTCCCGTTGCACCGGCAGACCCAGCAGCAGCACCTGTTGGTTCCATCCTTTTCATTGGTGATTCCGTGAGCGAGAGCATTGCTCCGGAATTCAATGACATCGTGACGCCCGCATACCCATCCATGACATACCAAGCATGTTCGGGGCGCGGCATGGCTGGCGCGGATTGTCTCTTCACAGTTGCTGCGCCACAGATTGATCTTGACGGTGTGGGTATCGCCAATGCACTTCCCGCTCCAGCTATCGCCATCGTGGCTCTCGGCTACAACGACGATCCAAATACATTTGAGGCTGAAGTACAACAGATGTTGTCGGCATTGTCATCGAAGGCCGTACAGCGCATCATCTTTGTCAACATGTCAACTCGTGCAACGTCGCGAAACTATGCCCGTTCCAATCAGGTCCTTGCCAATGTTGCTGCCACAAACCCCACGGTGACTGTTCTCGACTGGAATGCGGCAAGCTCCGCGCAACCTCAATGGCGTTGGTTTGACAACTCCTCACTGTGCTGTTGGGTTCATCTCTCTAATAGCGGACAAGCTGAATTCACATTGTTCTTACGCACTCAACTTGACGCACTACGCGCTCAAGGTTTATTGCCCACTTCAGCACCCACTGCTGCATTAATTCCTGGGCTTCCCCTTGCTGAAAGACATCGCGGCGCAATGGTTGTGTCCGTTCAAAAGAAGCTCAATGCAGTGATGAATCTCAAAGGCTCGAAGCGTCTTGCCACTGATGGCGACTTTGGCAAAGGAACTGTGAAAACAGTGAAGGCTTTCCAAGCATCGGTGAGCCTCCCGCAGACCGGCACCGTAGACAGAACAACATGGGATGCAATGGGACTTGCAACGCGATCTGACCTTGCAGTTCTCAAGGTAGGCAGTCGACATCCCGCTGTCAGTTCTGTGCAACGTGCTCTTGCCAAAGTTCTCCGAAAGAAGATTCCGACGACCGGACTGTTTAGCTCATCGCTCGCACGAGACGTCAAGCTCTACCAAAAGCGTGCCGGTTTCAAACAGAGCGGTCGCGTTGGCCCTCAAACATGGGCTTCATTGATGCTTGCTGCAGCATCGTTGAAGTAACTGCTAGTTGCTAATGCCGCAGCGGGTCTTCCAGGACTCGGTGCTCACCAAGTCTGGATACTGTGCGCGGTACGCCTTCTTCAACTTCTTGTAGGTGCGCAGCAACTGCCATGTTGTTGCAAACACGTCATGCTGTACGGCGCGGAAACGCTTTGAGTCACGTTCGCACACAAAGCCCTCTTCAAAACGAGGATGTCGATACAGAATCTTGTCGTGACGAATTGCGAGACCCACTGCACGGACATCAATCTGAGCCACACCAACGTTGCCAGAACGCAATGATTTCGGAATCCAGCGTCCTCCGCCAAGCAGTGGGGACAAAAGAAAACCACCGAGGCGCACAGGCTTCGACTTAGGAGGAGTGAACCCGAGACTCTTCAGGTCTTCCGACAATGGCCCCGCTTTTTCTTCCGATACGTGGCGAATCTCATCATGCTTTGCTGAATGGTCAATCTTCATCCACTCGTCAGGACCAGCGAGGAAATCTTTCATTCCCCAAATCATGTACTCAGCACTCGCATAGCGATGTGAGTAGGCATTACGGAATCCAAAACCCAAGTAGCGCCATGCCAGGTGCCAGCGTTTGTGATCATCAAAGACCAAGGTGTCGATTAACGCGAAGTTACGCACCTCGTAGTACAACGATGATGGGTTGTTCTTCAGTGCAAAGTCCGCGTGCCACACCGAGATGCCATTCAGCGTGACCGTGTGCTGGCCCGTGTGCATCAGTCCGAAGGCAACATCGTCACCGCGAACGAAAACCGGCAGTGGGTTATCAACACCGATGTGCATGGGGAACACGGTGAACCACCATGCGGAGTAATCAAGATCGACTTCAAGATGGTCGTGGACTACTTCAGAGCGCTGACGAAGATCGATACCTCGGCCATGTGCACGCAACGGATACACCGAGCGGAATTCATATGCCGATCCAGCCTCGAACTGCATCCACGGCTGCTCTTCACTGATCATCGCGCCGTGAACACACAGATCTGGAGAATCGGCGTACGAGAGAAGCGAGATTGTTCGAACAATTGATTCAGGCTCTAGGGAGATGTCATCGTCCATGAAGACGACGTGAGTACTCCAACCACCTTCTCGGAACTCAATGAGACCACGTGCAAAACCACCTGCACCACCCAAGTTGGGATTCGGCAAGACACGCACCGGAGCCGAGGCAGGAATATTCGGCTGCAAGTTCCGTGCATTGTCAACAACAATCACTTGTAGGTGACCATGCACGGAGGGCACGTCAGCTTCGAGCGCGACAAGTTTGTCAATCGTGGCCAGCACATAGTCCTGGCGATTGAATGTGGTGATCGCTACACCCAAATGCACATTGCGAGTGGGAGGAGTATTTGTCCCCCATTCACCACCGCGGACAATCACACCATCTTCAAGAGCGGTGACGGCGACGTAGAACGACTCGGCGCTGACAGCACGAATGTCATCACAAGAAAGAGTGCCACCTTCGTCAGATGAAGCAATCACAGTGTCGACACCGCCGGCATATGCGATGAGCTCAACCAGAGCTCGACCAGAAATGTGCATCGTGGCGACGAGATCAGTAATCGAGGTCAGTCGGCTCCAACGCCCTGCCGCGAAAACGCCAAAGGCAGTGTCGAACGTGGCTCGGCCATCTTTTGATAGGTGAAGCCCAGATGAATCGATGGTGCCCGAGGAACGAACGTAGAGCGTGGGCTCAGAAAATTGGGGAGCCGGAATCTGTATCCGGGCAAGGGGGAACACGCTCACCCCCCTAGTTTCACAGGGCGTCGACCACCAACGGTGGCATTGGACGATTGTCACGACGACAATTCAGGAACATCTCAGCCACTTCGAGGGCCTCTTTGATAGTCACATCCATGTCGAGGTAGCGATATGTGCCTAAACGACCCATAAACGTGACCCCAGAGGCCTCTTGAGCCGCTTGGACGTACTGGAGCAGCTGCTCCTTCTCTTTGACCTGACGGATGGGGTAATACGCAATATCCCCCGGCTCAGCCAAGCGGCTGTACTCGGTGTACAAGGTGGTGCCTTCGTGTGATTCCCACGGAGCGAAATGCTTGTGTTCTGTGATGCGCGTATAAGGAACATCCACGTCGCAGTAGTTCATCACCGGACACCCTTGGAAGTCCCCGGTGTCTTCGCTCTCGACGAAATCAAGAGTGCGATACCCGAGATTGCCGAACTTGCCCTTGAAGTACTCGTCAATGGGACCCGACCAGAACACATGTTCTGCATCGGCAAGTTCTTCTGGCGTGACTGTCTTGTTCAACGTCACTTCGATCAGCGGGTGATTCAGTATTGCTTCAACAATCGGTGTGTACCCATCACGCGGAATGGCTTGATACGGGTGATTGAAATAACTGTCTTCATATGAAAAGCGCACCGGCAACCGCGCGAGAATCGAAGCAGGCAAATCTGTGGGAGACACTCCCCACTGCTTCTGCGTGTACCCCTTAAAGAAAGCTTCGTAGAGTTCGCGACCAACAAACTTCAAAGCTTGATCTTCAAAACTGACGGGAGTGTCAATACTGCTATCTGCATTTTCAGCAATGAACTGTTGCGCTTCTGCCGGCGACAACGTCTTACCGAAGAATTGGTTAATCGTGTGAAGATTGACAGGCAATGAATACACAGATCCACCTGAGGTGGCTTTCACGCGATGGTTGTACGGAACCATGTCGCCAAACTTGTTGATGTACTTCCACACATTCTCAAATGCTGTGTGAAAAATGTGAGGTCCGTAGACATGCACCATGACACCGTTGGAGCGACGCTCCGTATGGGCATTACCCGCGACATGTGAACGGCCGTCAACGACCCATGATGCGATTCCGGCTTCAGCGAGTTCACGTGCAACTACTGCACCCGAGAACCCGGCTCCGACAATGACGATTGGTGCTGGCACCTAAGAAACGCTAGTGCGTGAGCCAAGGAGCGCAGAGACCATCGAGATCCCGTACTTCAATTCGGTCACGGTTTTCGTAGGTCACAACATTGTTTGGGTCAGCACGAAGCTTGAAAACACGGAATGACATCTCGGTGGTATCCACGCTAAGGATGCGACCGATGAGTGGGTCCCCGAGTTCAAGAATGATCTTGATGGTCTCAAGGGCTTGAATCGAGCCGATGATTCCTGGCAACACACCAAGGACTCCTGCTTCTGCACATGATGGAGCAAGTTCTGCTGGCGGCGGCTCAGGCACCATGTCGCGGTATGTCGGACCTTGCTTCGGATGAAACACGGACACCATTCCTTCGAAACGGAAGATGCTGCCATGCACGACGGGAATGCCGAGCTTCACACTTGCATCGTTCAACAGGTAACGGCTCGGGAAGTTGTCAGCACCGTCAACAACGACGTCATAGCCCGTCATGATTTCCATGATGTTGCTTGCATCAAGACGAGTGTCGTACATCTTGACCTTGACATCTGGATTCAACTTTTCGATTGTCATGCGCGCAGATTCAACTTTGCGCTCTCCGATGCGATCCATGTTGTGAAGAATCTGGCGCTGCAGGTTTGATGCATCAACATCATCCATGTCAACAATGCCAATTGTTCCGACACCAGCGGCTGCGAGGTACAAAGCTGCAGGAGAACCAAGTCCGCCTGCACCCAACATCAGCACTTTCGCACCGAGCAATTTGGCTTGTCCTTCAACACCGACTTCAGGAAGAAGGAGATGACGCTGATAACGATTGCGCTGATCTGGAGTCAGTGTGACAGGAAGGCGCCACTCGCGGCCTTCGTCTTTCCACTTGCCGAATCCGCCGGCCATCGACAACACATTGGTGTAGCCCAGTTCTTTCAGTGTCTTTGCTGCAAAGGCGCTACGAACACCACCTGCGCAATAGACAACAATTTCTTGGTCACGGTCAGTTGCACGACCTTCGATCTGTGCCTCTAAGTGTCCACGAGGAATGTGCAACACGCCGGGAAGAGCACCTTGTTCAAATTCATCGGGTTCACGAACGTCGAGAACGAGCACACCGCCAGCCTGAATGCGCTGCTGAGCGTCGGCTGTATCAATCTCGGTGATTTCGGACTTTGCTTGGGAGAGAAGGTCACGGAACGATGCCATGCCAAAACCCTACCGACTAAGTCGGGAATTCAGCACGCCCAACAACGGCTGCGAGAAGTGGCGTGATGGAACCCAACAAAATTCGGTCAGCCCAGTGGTCCATCTGGGTGGGTTCGCCATTGATGATCACTACTTTGGCCCCACTGTTGCGAGCACGCGGAACCACACCGTTAGCCGGAGAGACCGAAAGAGAGCTCCCGACAGCAATGAGAACATCACATTTCTCAGCTTCTGTGAACGCACGGTCAATCACTTCAGGCACGAGCGACTGTTCAAACAAAATCGCATCGCTCTTTACAACACCACCACAGAGTTCGCAGTGCGGATCAGGGTCTCCAGCAATCACTCGCTCGATGAACTCCCCCATCGGACGGCGATCATTGCATCCCCAGCACCGACCGAAACGAATCGTGCCGTGTACCTCAACAACATTGTGTTCGACAATCCCTGATGCCTGATGTAGACCGTCAACATTTTGCGTCACGACTGCTGCAAGTTTTCCTGCGTTTTGAATTGCACAAATTGCTCGATGACCATCATTGGGTTGCGCAGTGCCATTGAAGGTACGCACACGACCAGCCCACGCAACCTTTCTGACTTCAGGGTCATTTAGGTAGTAGCTCAGTGTCGATGTCTTTTCCGCCAATGGGTTCTGAGTCCACAGTCCTTGGGGTCCGCGAAAGTCTGGAATCCCTGAGTCTGTCGAAATGCCTGCACCAGTAAACACAACGATGCGGCGTGCATCACGAAGCCATGCACCAACTTCATCAACAAGTTCTTCTGGCACTTCTTCGCTGTACATCGCCCCCATTCTTGCGCAGCCGTACACATCTCCCACACACCGACAAGAGGAGACAACCATGCATCCCAGCCACACCACCGAAGAAGCGATCATCAATGTCGTTCCCTGGAAAGACGCGCTCGTGGAAGACCACGGTTATGCAATTGATGACCCGTACATCGAGATGTTCTGGCTCCCAATTCTCGGACCCACTGCCACATGGCTTGTCCGTCGCCTCGCCGGCGGTCTTCAGCACCAACCCGAGGGCTACACCGTCGACATGGCAGACCTGGCGCGCGGCATCGGAGTCAACTACACCCCTGGACGCCACAACCCTTTTGCGAGAGCGCTCAGCCGTTGCACCATGTTCGGCGCAGCCCAACAGATTGCAGTCCAACCACATCGCACCATTGCGGTTCGTAGCGTTCTTCCTCAATTGCCAGCTCGGCACCTCTCTCGTCTTCCGCACCCTCTACGCATCGCTCACCACGACTGGATCCACATGGGCAATTCACCTATTTCTGAAAGTGAAACTTCTGACTTCAGTAACGCATAGCCTCAGGTCATGTCCTTTCGTGGCCGTCGACTAGCCATCATCGTTGCTTCGATGTGCTGTGCCGCCACTTCGCTAGCGGTTCCTCGCGCAAGTGCTGAACGTATCAATGTCTTAATTGTCGGTGATTCCGTTGCTTCTGTTCTGCGTTGGGCACCCGAGAGCATGAAACCCATGTGGGGAACTACCTACAACACCACGTTGGAAGTATGGGGCTGCCAAAAACTTCTTGATCCAGGTTGCATTGATTCAGCCCGCAAGAGTGCGCTTGATCAGATTGTCAAACACAGATCAAGCGACATTGACATAGTGGTGATTGCGACTGGATACAACGACACCGGTGCCGAGTACGTTCGTCGTGCCATCCGCAAAATCAATACTGAAGTGAAGTCGCAAGGTGCATCACTCATGTGGCTCACGTATCGAGAAAATGGCAATGTCAAGATCAAGAATCGCGCTTTCAATGCAGTTCTACAAGAGGAAGCGAAGCGACTTCGCATCACACTTCTTGACTGGGAATTCATCGCCCGCAAGAACAAACACTGGTTCAGTGGTGATCGTGTCCATATGAACAAGTTCGGTGGACTACAGCTTGCACGCCACATCAAGAAGGCGCTTGACCTCAAGATGGGTTTCACAAAAGCAACGACCACCACGACCTCAACCACTACTACGACGACTACGACAGTCGTTGCGACCACTGTTCCCAGTTAAGTTGTGCGCGTGGACCTACGCGTATTTACAGAACCCCAACAAGGCGCCAGCTATGGCCAACTTCTCGCAGTGGCGCAATGTGCCGAGGGTGCTGGCTTCAATGCATTCTTCCGCAGTGATCACTACCAAGTCATGGGAACTCATTTCAACGGACTTCCAGGCCCGAGTGATGCATGGATCACACTTGCCGGTATCGCGCGCGAGACGAGCACGATTCGCCTCGGCACATTGGTGAACTCGGCAACATTTCGTAACCCCGGAGTTCTTGCCATCAGCGTGGCCAATGTTGACGACATGTCGAATGGTCGCGTTGAGCTTGGCCTCGGCGCCGGATGGTACGGGGTAGAGCACACGTCATACGGAATTCCTTTCCCTGCCCTCGGTGAACGATTTGACATTCTCACTGAGCAACTCGAAGTCATCACAGGACTTTGGAATACACCTCTCGGTGAATCCTTCTCGTTCACAGGCAAGCACTACTCGGTGACTGATTCTCCTGCTCTCCCCAAGCCGATTCAATCTCCTCCTCCCATCATCGTGGGCGGTGGCGGACCAAAGCGCACACCGATGCTGGCAGCACGATTCGCCGCAGAATTCAACATGCCCTTTCAAAGTCCAGAGCGCTTCGCTGAACAACGCGACAGAGTGCGTGCAGCGTGCGCAACTATTGGCCGCGACCCTGAAAGCCTCGTGTACTCGACAGCACAGGTGGTGTGTATTGGTCGCACAGATGCAGAGATTGCACGACGTGCTGCAGCCATTGGCCGCGACGTTGACGAGTTGAAGCAGAACGGCCTATGCGGCACTCCCGACGAAGCTCTGCAGAAGATTGCTGATTGGGGAAGCCTCGGAGTCTCTCGTTTGTATCTGCAGTTCCTCGACCTCAGCGACCTCGAGCAGATTGAGCTCATCGGCTCAGAGATCATCCCTCACCTGTAACTACAGAACATTGGTGAGCAACAGCACGCCACACACTGCAGCGGCACCAAGTCGGTACCAGCCAAAGATGGCAAGTGACTTGCTGTTGAGATAGCCCACCATCCAGCGCACCGCAATGAGCGCTGTGATGAATGCACAAACGAGACCGATCATTGGAGTCATCACACCAAATTTTTCGATCAACTCATCTCCATGTTTCGCAAGATCAAACGCTGTTGCCGCACTTAATGTGACGAGACCAAGAAGAAAACTGAACTCAATTGCAGCCGAAAGTGTCAGGCCTACGGCAAGCCCCGCAACCAAGGTGACAAGACTTCGGCTAACTCCCGGCCACAGAGCAATCCCCTGTGCAATGCCGATCAAGAACGCCATGCGAACTGTGAGTTCATGTAGTTCGCTCGTACCACCTCTCGGTACCCAACGAAGCAACACAACGCCACCGACTGCCCAGGCAATCATCACTGGCACCGGCCCGAACAATGCATCCTTGATTGCGTCACCTGCGAGCACACCCAGAACTGCTGCTGGAATAAACGCAGTAACGAGCGCAATGAGAGATGACCGCCCATGTGCATCTGACCCCGCAAGACCACGCAACATGGAGAACAGCCGAGTTCGATACAAAAATGCAACCGCAAGAATTGCGCCAAATTGAATCGCTACTGCATAGGTATCCCCTGCAGTTTTTGAATCGCCGGTACCAAAATCAATGAGGTGACCAACAACGAGCAAATGTCCTGTTGAGGACACCGGCAAGAACTCAGTGATGCCTTCAACAATTCCCAGAAGGATTGCTTGAGGAATTGACAGCAAGCTAGCGAACATACGTCCTTAGTCTTTCACTAACTCGAGGAACAGTATGTTCATCCATCGTGACGCCCTACCGGTATTGCATATCTTGCAGTTATGAGCGATGCACATATTCAAGAAGTACTACATGAGCATGAAAGACAGCACCACAATGGAAGGGCCCAGCCGCTACGAGTGACGCAAGTGCACCGAGTTCGCCTCGTGTTCTGGACCGTTGTCATTGTTCTCATTTCTGTCGCAGCAATGGCGTGGGTTTCGACGATGAAGGGGGAATCCTTCCCAAAAGACTTAGCTGCCTTCGCCCTCGGCGTGGCCATCATTCCTTTTCTCGCTTCACCCATTGAGTGGTACGTCCACCGCTTCGTGTATCACCAGCCGGTGGTTACATCACTCTCTCGCATCTTTTCAGTGCACACCGCACATCACTTTGCCTACTTCCCCACTTGGCGTTACGTCACGGGTGGCCCTGCTCGTCGGCTCACACTGCAATCAGATATTCGAACCAGCACAGAAACTTTTTGGGGTAACGCCGCAATTCGAATTGCACACTTCACCTGGTACATGGCATTCGGCGCATTCTTCATGTGGTTACCGGGATGGATCATTACGAATGATCCAGTTTTCCTCAGTGGCCTCATTGTTGGTTCCATCGTGGTATCCAACCTGTTCATCGTTGTTCATGACACGATTCATCGACCAGGAAGTCACCGCATTGTCGAGGCACAGCCGTGGTTCAACTTTCTCGACAACCACCACTACATCCATCACGTGTCGCTCGGAGAGAATCTGAACTTCCTCCTGCCGCTGGCAGACCTTCTCTTTGGAACACTGCGTACTCAACTCACAGCAGAAGAACTACGCACGCATGGCTCTTTGAAGAGAGCAAAAATTCTTCGATCTGGTGAGGGCGAACCAGCTCACGCAGCTGCATAGTCAAATGGCACTCCCAACGGGATTCGAACCCGTGCCGCCACCTTGAGAGGGTGGTGTCCTAGGCCACTAGACGATGGGAGCCTGTAGCGCACTCAAATCTACAGCCCTGTTTCAGAGATGGGCACGGGCTAGCCCTTGAGTTTGTCCCCAAAGAGAAGTTGGTACACGGCTTCCGTTGCAAGGTTGTTCCAGTTATCCCCAAGTTCTTCGTCTTGGGTGAGCTCGACGAGAACTCGTCCAAATGACTGGCTATCAAACCACGCCACAAAGGCTCGTGCATTCAGATCCTCTCGAACGAAACCTTTTTGTTGAGCGAGTTCAATTGCCTCAACACCTATATTCAACGCCTCGGCTTGGGACTCTCCCAAGAGTTGCAATAACTCTGGACGCCCAAAGGCACTCCCTAGAGCGTTGGCCCGCTGCAGACGAGGAATGCTCCGGTGGGAGCCCAAGAAGTTCTTAATCAATAGATCAACGAGTTTCTTAAACTCATCAACAGACTCAACAAGTTCAATCCTTTGTCGTACTTCAATGGCATTGTTCAAGTTGGCTCGACGAAATCTCTCCACCTGGGCAGCTTCAACAAGCCCGGTGAGATTGCCATAGTGGTAGTACAGCGAGCTGGGAGATACGCCGACCTCTTGAAGAATTGCATCAAGTCGAATGCCATCTTCACCCCCATCGTCGATGGCCGCTATCGCCACACGCAACATCGCTTCTTTCGTTGTCTCAACGACAGGCTTGCGTGTATTCATCGCTACCAAATGTAGAGGACAAAAGAAAAGACCCCCGCACTGCGGAGGTCTTCACACACATTTGTGCTTGATTTTGTTGGGGAACAAGGACTCGAACCCTGAATAACAGTACCAGAAACTGCTGTGTTGCCAATTACACCATTCCCCAGTGCGTTGACCATGCTAGCGAGCAGATATCGGGCTCACCACAGATGAATTCGTCAACCGGTGATGGATAACAGTCGGTCGAAGCCGATGATTCGCCCGAGGCCCACCCCAACGGTCTCCTTGGCATATTTGCCCCACGCTCGCTGCACGCCTTGCAGTGGGCTCGTGGCGGTCGCAGATGGTCGCGCTTGGACTCCGAGCTCGCGTAGCGAGAGCAAGCACCTCTGCATGTGCCATCGATCGGTTGATACAAGTACCGAGGAAATGTTGTTCTGACGAAGAACTGGGGCAAGAGAACTCAAAGACTCCCATGTTGAACGCCCGACATCTTCACGAATGATTACCGATTGTGGCACTCCCCGATCCGTCAGCCATCGACGCGATGCAGCGGCTTCTGTGAATCGATCGCCGGGAATCTTTCCTCCTGTGACTGCAATGACTTTGACACGACCTTGCTTATACAAATCAAGAGCGTGCTGTAAGCGCGATTCCAGCACGGGCGACGGAGTTCCGTCATATTGCGCTGCACCCATCACCACAACGGCATCTGCAGGTTCACCATTGTCTGTGTTCCCAACAGACACTATTGAGACAAAGGTGATCGTTGCATACAAACACATTGCAACGGCAACCGCACTTGCAACGCGAAAAGACGATCTGACGAATGTCATGAACTAGCCAATACGCGTGATTGCCGCTTGTAGTCGTCGAAGAGTTTCGTCGCGACCGAGAACTTCAATGCTCTCAAACAACGGAGGACCCACGGTTCGTCCGGTGATCGCAACTCGGATGGGCGCTTGTGTTTTCCCCAACTTCAAACCGTTTGTCTCAGTCCAAGCCTCAAGTGCTGACTTCAATGCATCGTGGTTCCACTCACACGATGTGATGGCACCGGCGTAATCACGCAACACATTGATTGCGAAATCTGAACCCATCGTCTTCGTCCATGCGTCCTCGTCAATGACGGGATTCTCTAAGAATACGAAGTCGACCATTGCTGGAACTTCTGACAGAGTCACAACACGCGTCTGCACCAATACTGCAAGTTGTGCAAATACCTCAGGGTTGAATCTTTCGGCTGGCCACGGCGCATTCTCTAAATGCGGAGCACATCCAGCAATGAACTCACCGAGACTCATTGCGCGAACATAGTCACCGTTAAAACTGTTCAGTTTCTTGATGTCAAAGAACGCCGGTGAATGGTTGACGTCTTCCAAACGGAACTCATCAACAATGTGCTGCCACGGAACTATCTCTGTGTCCCCTGCTGGCGCCCACCCGAGCGTCATCAGGTAGTTCACCATGGCGTCAGGCAAGATTCCCTCTTCGCGATACTGCTCAAGGGCAACCTTGTCGCGACGCTTTGACAATTTCTTGCGCTGCTCATTCACCAAGACCGGTACATGAGCCCAGATAGGTGGAGTGTGCCCCAGTGCATCCCAGATCATCTGTTGCTTCGGTGTGTTCGGAAGATGCTCTTCTGCACGAACAACGTTCGACACTTTCATTTCGATGTCATCGACAACATTTGCAAGCAAGAACATGGGGCTTCCATTGCTCCGCAACAACACAAAGTCTTCGATGGTGTCATTGGAGAATTCCACTTGACCGCGCACGAGGTCTTGCACGATTGTCTGGCCTGCAGGCACACGGAAGCGAAGAACCTGCCCGGGGCCACCTGTGAGCCCACGATCACGTGAATAGCCGTCGTATCCCTGCTTGCCCGTCTCTTTAGAACGCGCCTGAATCTGGTCTGCAGTGAGGTCACACCAATAGGCATTGCCTTGTTCAAAAAGCTTGTGAGCCGCTGCAACGTGAAGCGCAGCGTTCTGGCTTTGGAAGTACGGTCCCTCGAACTGCGGATGCGATGAATCAATCCCCAGCCACGCCAAAGCATCGACGATGCCTTGTGTCCACTCAGGGCTATTGCGGGACTCATCGGTGTCCTCAATACGAAGAACAAAAGTGCCGCCGGTGCGAAGAGTAAGCGCCCAGTTGTACAAAGCAGTGCGAGCACCACCCACGTGGAAGAAGCCAGTGGGCGAAGGGGCGAAACGGTAGCGAGGGGCGTCAGACATGTGCCTTCAGGTTACTTGTGCCCTCGCTAGTCAAGCGTGACAGATAGCGTGAACCACATGGACGGATTCACACAAACAGACCAAGTCAACGTTTTGGGTGAGCCTTTACAGACATGTTGCACGTCTCCGATGACAGGCTTTTATCGCACAGGCTGTTGTGAAGTGGGTGGAGACGACACCGGAGTACACGCAGTCTGCGCGATCATGACCGATGCATTTCTCGAGTTCTCCAAGAACGCCGGCAACGACCTGTCAACCCCGATGCCCCAGTTCGGATTTGCTGGCCTGAAGGCTGGGGACCAATGGTGTTTGTGTGCGCCACGTTGGCAAGAGGCATACGAAGCAGGAAAAGCACCTCAGGTGAAACTGCGCAGCACGCATATTGCGGCTAGTGAGTTTTGCGACATGGACGCATTACGCGCCCATGCAATTGATCTCTAATTAGAACGCGAGTGCTTCTTCAGTAAAAGACATCAGCAATGCGTCGTCGCCCATGACCGCGCCACTGAGACCATGCACAGCGGGAAGCAGTTGTTCACAGAAGAAGCGAGCAGTGTTGATCTTTGCGCTCTTTTCATCTTCAGACAAATCTGAATGAAGAGCAATGTGTGCTGACTTTGCCATCACATAGCCGCCAACAAGTGTTGACAATTGGCGTAGGTATGGCGTCGCACCCGAGAGCACTGCAACTTGGTTCGTGGCATTTTCAAAGAACCAGTTCGTTGTTCCACGCACAGCATTGACGGCTGACTTCAACTCGGCAGCTGATGCAAGGAGTTCAGGATGCTTCAGCAACTTGTCGTGCATGGCGTCCATCTCGTCGAACAAGCCAAGGACGACTGCGCCGCCCTTCATTCCTAACTTGCGACCCACAAGGTCCATCGCTTGGATGCCGTTCGTTCCCTCATAGATAGTCGTGATGCGAGCATCACGATAATGCTGTGCAACACCGGTCTCTTCAATGAATCCCATCCCACCGTGAATCTGCACAGCCATTCCTGTGAGTTCCACGCTCATGTCGGTTCCCCACCCCTTCGAGATGGGTGTCAACAGCGCAGCAATATCAGAGGCTTTTTCACGTTCTGCAGCATCAGTGTGGTGCGCAGCGATATCGAGACATGCAGCGTTCCAGTAGATGATGCGACGAAGTGCTTCAATCGTGCTCTTCATTGTCACCAACATGCGCTTCACATCGGGGTGAAGAATGATGGAAGAACTCTCTCCCGCAGGAGCCCCTGGCGCACGACCTTGCTTGCGCAGCACGGCATATTCGACTGATTGCTGATACGCGCGCTCGATGAGAGCCATACCTTCAAGGCCAACGCCAAGTCGTGCTTGGTTCATCATGGTGAACATGTAGGACATACCGTGATTCTCTTCACCGATGAGATAGCCCACCGCCCCGCCTTCGTCGCCAAACGACAACACACATGTGGGGCTTGCCTTGATGCCGGTCTTGTGCTCGATACTCACACACTTCACGTCATTGCGCGCACCAAGTGAGCCATCAGTATTCAAGACGAACTTTGGAACAATGAAACATGAGATTCCCTTTGTTCCCGCTGGCGCATCGGGCGTACGAGCCAACACCAAGTGAATGATGTTGTCGGCCATGTCATGCTCACCAAAGGTGATGTAGATCTTTGTTCCTGAAATGAGATACGTACCGTCTGATTGCTTCGTTGCTTTCGTACGCACTGCTCCCACATCTGAGCCAGCATCTGGCTCTGTGAGGTTCATCGTTCCTGTCCATTCGCCAGAGATCATCTTTGGCAGGTATGTCATCTTCTGAATCTCATCGCCGTGATGCATGATCGCGTCAATTGCACCTTGCGTTAACAGTGGCGCCATTGTGAGCGCCATGTTCGATGAGTTCATGATTTCTTGAATCGCGATATTGACAAGCCATGGGAATCCACCGCCGCCAAAACCCTGGTCAAAGCCCACAGCACCCCAGCCAGCGTCAACGTATGCCTGATAGGCCTCTTTGAAACCATCAGGTGTCGTCACAGTTCCGTCTGCATTGCGATGCGAACCAACAGTGTCACCCAACTTATTCAGTGGAGAGAACCGCTCTTCAAAGAAACGTGCTGCTTCAGAGAGAAGATCGCCGACCATTGATGCGTCAACATCAGCAAACTTTGGAAGCGATGTGATATCGCTCAAGCCGCAAAAGCGATTCAGAACGAAATCGATATCACCAAGCGGTGCATTGTAAATAGTCATTGTGCATACCCCGTGAGTGCGCGCCACTGTGTGGCGAACTGTGCTGCGACTTCGTCAGGCGACAGTCGCAACGTTGATTCTGGAATCATGTCGGCAATTGCTCGACCCTCTTTGTAATGGTGGACATGTCCAACACCGATAAAGAGTTCTTTTCGTACTGCGACTAAATCTGCAGGTGGCGCATCGGAGAGATAACCCCACAACGACAATGCAAGATTGAGGTCATAGACCGACGGTGCACGACCAAACATCGAAGCGCGACGCAGGGCAATAAGCGAACAGCCACGAAGAGCATCGTCGATGCTTTCTCCTGCCGACACACGAACACGTCCTTCAGCACGACGCGCCAACGTGATGATGTAGCCCTGATCTGGACCCTGATATCCGAGTCGATCACCTGCAGGTTGACGGCCTTCGATCTCACCAGGGCGGCCAGGCTGCCAACCGTCGGGGACGACATCGGGTGACTCGTAATAACGAACTGGTTCTACCGGTGGAACAGGGGCGAATCGGGGTGCTGCCATAAGAAGAAACTCTACGCCGACTAGCCCTCTTCAGAGGAAGAACTCGTTAGTTGGAGTGAAGAAGCCCGTAGACCAGAGATTCCTCGAGCGCCTGCCATGAGGCTTCGATGATGTTCGTGGACACGCCAATCGTGGTCCAGCTTCTGTCGCCGTTGGTGGCGTCAATGAGTACTCGAGTGATAGCGCCCGTCGCACTGCCGCCATCCAAGATGCGCACCTTGTAGTCCACGAGGTGAATCTTGTCGATCTGAGGGAAACTGGAACGCAGGCTGGCGCGGAGAGCCGCGTCAATTGCGTTCACCGGACCATTGCCAGCAGAGACATTCTCAAAGAGCTGATCCCCGACCCACACTTTGACAACAGCTTCCGTGGTGAAACGACCATCGGATGCTTCATCTGTCACAACGCGCATTGTCTCGACGCGGAACTGGTCCTGTGTCCATCCCGTCGCACGACGCATCAACATCTCGAGAGATGCATCCGCGGCCTCAAAGTGATACCCCTCGTGTTCAAGACGCTTGAGATCTTCAATCACGGTGTTCACAGCAGCGCCATCGAGGGTGAGACCCAGTTCATCAGCTTTTACTTCGATGGTTGCGCGACCGGCCATCTCGCTCACAACAAAACGAGTGCCATTGCCCACGATTTCCGGATCAACATGTTCATACGCATCGCGGGCACGCTTGATTGCGGACACGTGCAGTCCTGCTTTGTGAGCAAACGCCGACGCACCCACGTAGGGAGCCTGCGGATTCAATGGACGATTGAGTACTTCGGCAACGTGATTGCTCACCGCGGTAATGCGCGACAAGTGGCCTTCTGGCAAACAGCTAAAGCCCATCTTCAACTCAAGGTTAGGAATCACCGTGGTGAGGTTGGTGTTACCCGTGCGCTCACCCAAGCCATTCAACGTGCCCTGCACGTGACGTACTCCGGCCAATACTGCTGCCATTGAGTTTGCAACGGCGCAGCCCGTGTCGTCATGGCAATGGATGCCAAGCGTTGCGTCGTTGCCGACGAACGCCTTTACTTTGCCAACAATCTCAGCAACTTCATGAGGTAGCGATCCACCATTGGTATCGCACATCACCAAGTGCGTGGCGCCCTTCATGACTGCGGCTTCCACCACGCGCATCGCAAACTCAGGGTTGTTTTTGTAGCCGTCAAAGAAGTGCTCAAGGTCGACCAGAACTTGACGACCATGACCATTCAAGAAATCAACGGAATCCGCAACCATCAACACGCCTTCGTCAAGCGTTGTTTGCAGAGCATCAGTGACGTGATAATCCCAGGACTTTGCAACGATGCACACGGCCGATGTATTCGCGTCAAGCAAATTGCGAAGAGTGGCATCATCGTCGACTTTCCCTTTAGGGCGACGGGTGGAGCCGAAAGCCACAAGAGTTGAGTTACGGAAATTGAGTTCCTTTGCCGCACGAGCAAAGAACTCGATGTCTTTCGGATTCGCACCCGGCCATCCGCCTTCAATGAAGTGAACGCCGAGGTACTCCAACTGTTCTGCAATTCGCAGCTTGTCTTCGACAGTTGCCGATACGCCTTCCACCTGCATGCCATCGCGCAGTGTGGTGTCGAACGCTTCGACCATTTCAAGTGAGGTGGTGGTGTTCATCTCAGTGTCTCCGTTGTAAATCTTGTCTGGTGGGGTGAATCAGGGAATGAAAAAACCGCCCTAAGGCGGTCGGTGCGCGCACGTCGGAGGCCGGCGTGCGCTAGAGAATAATGATGATTGACGCAGCAGAGCCGAGAAGGCGGCGGGAGGTGCTTGCGGTCAACATGAGAGAAAGTATCGCCGTATTTCAGGCAATCGTCAACTCCCCTGTGGGCAAAGTTGCTCTGGCTGTGGGGAAACCTGTGGAAAACCCATCTCCCTATTACTGATAAGGGTTTCCCATGTTGAAAACACGTGAGAATTACTCAGTTCTGTGGGCTCAGGCGAGCTCGAGCCAGTCCTTGTACTGCGGGAGTTGGCCACGAACGGCCTTGCCGTAGATATCCGCCACCTGCAAGGTGATGGGTCCTGGACATGGAACGTCACGGTCATCGACAGAGTTGATGGCGCTGACTTCAGCAGCAGTACCCACACAGAAGATTTCCTCAGCGATGTAGAGGTCGGAGCGGGCGATGTTGCCCTTCTCCACTTCATAACCCAAGTCTTCAAGGATCTTGATGACGCTCCACTGGGTAATGCCCTCGAGCGCACCTGCGGACAATGGCGGTGTAATGACTTTGCCATTGCGTACAACGAACAGGTTCTCGCCCGTGCACTCACTGACAAGACCTTCGGTGTTCAGAAGAATCGCTTCGTCGTATCCAGCACGCAGTGCCTCCACCTTTGCAAGCGACGAGTTTGCATAGTTCGCAACGGTCTTTGCTGCAGGAGGAAGCATGTTGTGGTCGAGACGCTTCCAAGAAGAAATCTTCATGCGTACACCCTTGGTCAACGCTTCTTCACCGAGGTATGCGCCCCATGGCCAGCATGCAATTGCAACGTCAACCGTGCACGGAAGGGTGTTGAGACCCATCTCGCCATAGCCGTAATACGCAATCGGGCGGATGTAACAACCCGGCAATCCGGTGGAGCGAACTGTCTCACGAGTCGCATCAACAATTTCTTGCACTGTGTAGGGAATCTCCATACCGAGGATCTTTGCGCTGCGGAAGAGTCGCTCGATGTGCTCAGTCAAACGGAAGACTGCGGGGCCATCAGCTGTTTCGTATGCACGAATTCCTTCGAAGACACCTGTTCCGTAGTGAAGCGTGTGCGTGAGAACGTGCACCTGAGCCTTGTCCCAGTCGACAAGAGTGCCGTTCATCCAAATTTTCGGTGTGGGGATCAGGGTAGGCATTGGTGCTCCTAGCGGTGTGTTGGTTGAAGATTACTTGCCAGCAACGAGTGCGGCGATTGAGTTTCCGATTTCGACAGTGTTGCCCGTGGGGGCAGTGTCGCAAGCGGTACGAATACGGGCTGCGGCATCGTTTTCGCCCAGGAATTCCAGCATCAGAGCAGCAGACAAGATTGCTGCGGTGGGGTTGGCCTTGCCGGTGCCCACGATGTCGGGTGCTGAACCATGGGACGGCTCAAACATGGACGGACCGGTGCGAGAAGGGTTGAGGTTGGCCGACGATGCCAAACCGATGCCGCCACTGACGGCACCACCGAGGTCGGTGAGGATGTCGCCAAACAAGTTGTCGGTCACGATGACGTCATAGCGATGTGGATCTTCCACGAAGTAGATGCAGGCGGCGTCAACATGGTTGTACGCGGTACCTACTTGTGGGAACTCTTTTGCAACATCATTGAATGCTCGCTGCCAGAGGTCACCTGCAAACGTGAGCACGTTTGTCTTGTGCACCAGCGTCACGTGCTTGCGCTCGCGCTTCGCTGCAAGTTCGAACGCGTAACGAATACAACGCTCGACGCCATGGCGCGTGTTGACACTGCCCTGCGTTGCAATCTCATGTGCGGTACCCCGACGAAGAACGCCGCCTTCGCCTACGTACGGACCTTCGGTGTTTTCACGAATGACAACAAAGTCATGGGGAGTGGTGTGTCCAGGTGCAGTGCCTGCGAAAGGTCGCTGATTCACATAGAGGTCGAGATCAAAGCGCATCTTCAAGAGAAGGCCACGCTCGATGATGCCAGGAGGAACATCAGGAGTACCGACGGCGCCCAACAAGATGGCATCAAAGTTGCGTAATTGATTCAGCACATCGTCGGACAAGATCTCACCGTCGCGCAGATACCGCATGCCACCAAGGTCAAAATCAGTGGTCTCGATGGCCACTCCGGTCGCACGTACGACCTTGACGGCTTCTGCCGTAACTTCTGGTCCGATTCCGTCTCCACCAATGAGTGCAATGCGATGTGCCATAGGGGCTCCATCGTAGAAGGCGCAGATAGCCTTCCTCGCATGGCAAAGCACCTTCTGTCAGCAGAGACCTACAAAAGGCTCGAGGCCGAGATCACCCACCTGGAGCACAACGAGCTTCCACGCGTTGCAGACCTCATTGGCATTGCCCGCGAAATGGGCGACCTCAAGGAAAATGGCGATTACCACGCCGCCAAAGACGAGTACGGCCAGTTGAACGACCGCAAGAATCTTCTGCTTTCCATCTTGGAAAGTTCAGAGATTGCCACTGCTCCACCAGCAGGCGAAGTGGGAGTTCTCTCTCGCGTCACGATTTTGTTCGATGGTGATGATGCCGACGACGCCGAGTTGTATCTCATCGGACACATCGAAGAAAAGCGCACTGGCGAAGGTGTGGAAGTGATGAGTCCTGTCTCTCCTATCGGATCTGCACTGCTCGGCAAGCACGAAGGTGAAAAGGTGCAGATCACTCTCGAGAATGGTGCGAAAGTTTCAGTGACAGTCGTAAAGGTTGAGAACTGAGCGATCACCCCACTCCGAATCTGCCCCCTGGTCGTTTCATCTCTCTTCCCGGACGTGGCACCACGTACTTTCGAGAAGTTGAAGGCCCCACTGGCGCACCAACGTTGATGTTGCTGCATGGCTGGACTGCAACAGCCGACCTCAACTGGTTCATGTGTTACGAACAACTGGGTAAACACTTTCGTGTGATCGCACTTGACCATCGCGGACATGGACGTGGCATTCGCACCAAGCGCCAATTCAAGCTGTCGGATTGTGCTGACGATGCGGCAGCACTCGCCGATCAATTAGGAATCGAGAAATTCATTCCTGTGGGGTATTCCATGGGTGGCACCGTCGCCCAACTTGTATGGAAGCGCCACGCGCATCGTGTCAGCGGCTTAGTTCTTGCAGCAACGTCCGGGCATTTTGTGGAAGAGCGCAAAGAACGAATCGGTTTCACCGCACTCGCAGGCATTGGTGCTCTATCTCGGCTCGTGCCTGCATCACTTCGAGAATCGATTTCTCATCGTTTGTATGTCTCACGCAAAACAATGACATGGGAACCGTGGGCAGCCAAGGAAGCATCGGACCATGAGTGGCGCCTCATCCTTGAAGCCGGTGCAGCGCTTGGTCTGTATGACTCTCGTAAATGGCTTCCTGAAGTCAATGCACCGACGGCAATGATCATCACGACCCAAGATTTTGTTGTAGCAACCGATCGCCAGCATGAACTCGCCCAATTGATTCCCAATGTATTTACTCAAACTATTGATGCTGGTCACGATGCAGTGTTTGCACACGCAGAACGCTTTGTTCCCATGCTTGTGAACGCATGTCTCAATGTGCATCATCGTTCGCAAACTGATGTCCCTTCTCGCGATTCAGTGTCATGAAATCTGCAATCAATCTTCGGTCACGGTGGCGTCGCAATAGTCGTCTCGCTCGCCTCGGCGCTCGTATTGGTCTTGCCCATGCCGGCACATCTGCACGCAAAGTATTTGCTGGCGCTGAACGCCGAGAGCAACTGTCGCGTGATCGCGAGATGAAGACTGCTCAACAGGTAGCGACCGAACTGGGCAACATGAAGGGCGCACTCATGAAGTTGGGCCAGATGGCGAGCTATCTCGATGATGGTTTGCCTGAACCCATGCGTCTTGCCCTTGGCCAACTGCAATCAAATGCACCTCCGATGGCGGTCGAACTTGTTCAT
>Ga0208481_1000010_pt1 | contig 61923 bp, 57 predicted proteins | sample LakMenEpi02Jun10_FD_150662 | JGI IMG/M metagenome (GOLD analysis project Ga0208481, IMG submission 150662) | Freshwater microbial communities from Lake Mendota, WI - 02JUN2010 deep hole epilimnion (SPAdes) | ecosystem: Environmental > Aquatic > Freshwater > Lake > Epilimnion/Euphotic zone ... | reverse complement strand
AGCATCGGTGCTCACATACTGGATGGTGCTCATCGCAATGCAGAAAGCACCGATTGGTTATGTCACCGCACTGCGCGAATCAAGCGTGGTCATCGTTGCCCTTGTTGGCACGAAGTACTTGGGTGAATCAGACGCAAAAAGACGCGTGATTGCAGCAGGAATAGTTGTCGCAGGACTCGTTGTTCTCATTGCTGGTCGCTAACAACGACCTAGCAGATTAGAAGTAGATGATCTTTTCTGCGTTTGCTTCGGCTTGATCAAGGTCATCGGTATATGCACCGGTGGAGAGATACTTCCAACCACCATCACACACGATGAAGACAATGACGCCTTCTTCAATCTCGCTCGCAACCTTCACTGCACCAGCAAGTGACGCACCAGAAGAGATGCCGGCGAAGATGCCACACTCAGCAACAATGCGACGTGTCCACTCAATGGATTCACGTGGACGCACCACACGCTTGCGATCAAGAAGATCACGACCGTGCCAGTTCTCAAACACAGGCGGGATGTAGCCGTCATCGAGATTACGAAGACCTTCGACGCGTTCACCAAGAGGAGGCTCTACTGCAACAAGCTTGATGTCAGGGTTTTGTTCCTTGAGATACTTGCCAACACCCATGAGAGTTCCGCTGGTGCCAAGACCTGCAACGAAGTGAGTGATCTCTGGGCAGTCACGGTAAATCTCTGGACCAGTTGTCTCGTAATGCGCACGAGGGTTGGCATCGTTTCCGTACTGGTACAAGAAGCACCATTCAGGATGCTGCGCTGCAAGTTCTTGTGCACGGCGAACGGCACCATTGCTGCCCTCTTCGCCAGGCGTGAGAATGATCTCTGCGCCAAACACCTCAAGCATTTGACGACGCTCGATGCTCACCGAAGTGGGCATGAGGATGGTGATGGGATATCCCTTCATCTTGGCGATTGCTGCCAAGGCGATGCCGGTGTTCCCCGATGATGGTTCGACGATGCGTTGGCCAGGCAACAAACGACCGGTGCGCTCAGCATCTTCAATCATTGACTTTGCGATGCGATCTTTGACTGAGCCAAATGGGTTCTGGCTCTCAAGCTTTGCAATCAGACGCACATTGGGATTGGGCGACAAGATAGAGACGTCCACCAATGGTGTATTGCCAATGAGTTCAAGAGAATTCTGCAGTACAAACACAGATCCTCCATTCCTTCTCACATCTGCAATCGACATGTGTCTCCTTCGCACCCCTCGGAAAAGGGCTCTTAGATGGAACCCCAGATTGCCGAGCGCTATTCCCGATAAATCCAGTCGGAATTGTAACCCTTATCGGGCGATTATTGACTCCTCATGGACGTCGTCGCCCAGGATGCGGAAGGATCGGGGTGCTGGCTCCCCTGTTTTGAGGCTCACGATGATGTAGTGCCAGCCCGGATCGGGTGCCTGGGCGATGTCCGTACTGCTGGGATACGCCTCTGTATGGGTATGGCTATGGGCGCATCCGATGATCTCAAGACCCTCAGCTTCAGCGGCCAACTCGGCCCGCAAGTGCTCTTTCGGGTCAATCGTGTACACCATGGCGCTGTGGGCGATGTTCGTACAGGGAACGAAACGAACCACTTCAGAATTCGCAGGATTCCCCACCAACAAGCCACACATCTCTTCGGGATAGCAGGCAATGCTGTGCGCAGCCATTGCCTCACGCGCCTCAGTGGGAACAAGAATCGTTTGCTGGGGTGACTCAGACATCGTCACGCAGGCTAGCGGTACGCTCAAATCTCCCTATGCCAAAGTCCCCCAACACCATCCTGGCGAGCAATCGCAAGGCTCGACACGATTACGAGATTCTCGACGTGTTCGAGGCAGGCATTGTGCTGGTGGGCAGCGAAGTGAAGAGCCTCCGTGCTGGCCAAGTGCAATTGGTCGATGCGTATGCCCGCATCTTGGACAACGAGATGTGGCTCGATGGCGTTCACATTTCGCCGTATTCGTTTGCTGTCGGCGTGGGTGCCCATGACCCTGATCGTCCTCGCAAACTGTTGCTTCATCGCGACGAGATCAATCGACTCCACGACCGCATCGCACGCGAGCGATTGTCTTTGGTGCCATTGACGTTCAAGTTGGTCGATGGACGCGTGAAGGTAGAACTCGCCCTTGGTCGCGGACGCAAGAAAGGCGACAAGCGCAATGCCATCGCCGAGCGTGATGTGCAACGCGAAATGCAACGCAGTTTGGGCCGTCAGCGCAAGGGCATGGACTAGCCCGAATTATTCGCCACTCCCTCGGCGTACACTGATGACTACATAACCAACCAATGGGGCTGACAGGTTTCGACAGCAGTTTCGTTGTTTGCACGTGCAACCCGAATTGCTCAGATTCGTTAAACGGGGCAAAAAACAGAATTGCCAACGAGCAGTTCGCTCTCGCCGCCTAATTTTTAGGTTGTAGAGAGACATCGTGACCAGCAATGGCGCACGGGGCCAGTTCATCGCAGCCCGGCAACAGAAGCGGTGGATGACGGCAGGAAAGAACGCTGACGATGAGAAAGACCATTGCCATGTTGGAAAGACAGCACGCGGCCTAAGCAATTAGGCAATCGACCCGTCGGTGATGTTGCGTCAGCATTAACACGGGAATGGTTGTAGCACTGGTAAATAGCGCCTGATGGACGGGGGTTCGATTCCCCCCAGCTCCACCATTGACACCGTGCGGTGCACGTACCGCTGGCTGTCGCCGACAGTACGTAAAGAGTTACGACTTGCGGATGACGCCGTCTTTGACGGCAGCAGCAGCAACTGCAGGAGCAACGCGTTCGACGATGGTCTTATCGAACACCGATGGAACGACGAACTCAGGAGAAAGATCTGCATCGCTCACTGATTCAGCAATAGCTATTGCTGCGGCAAGCTTCATGCCCTCAGTGATGTCGTATGCGTTTGCATCGAGTGCACCACGGAAGATTCCGGGGAATGCAAGAACGTTGTTGATCTGGTTTGGATAGTCGCTACGGCCAGTCGCCATAACAGCAGCCAAACCATCAACCTGCTCTGGGCGAATTTCTGGGTTCGGATTTGCCATCGCGAAGACCAACGGGTTCTTCGCCATCGAACGAACATCAGCAGCAGTGATGAGGTCAGGACCGCTCACGCCGATGAAAACGTCAGAGCCCTTCATCACGTCAGAGATGGTGCCCATCTTGCGACTCTGGTTGGTGTGCTGAGCGAACCACTCTTTTGCAGAGTTGAGTTCGCCACGACCGGTGTAGATCGCGCCTGCACGGTCACAACCAACTACTTCGCCAACGCCTGCATTGAGAAGGATCTTGCCGATAGCAACACCTGCTGCACCGACACCAGCGATAACTACGGAGAGATCTTCCATCTTCTTGCCGGTGATCTTGAGCGAGTTCCACAAGGCAGCAAGGGTCACCACTGCGGTGCCGTGCTGGTCGTCATGGAAGACCGGAATGTCGAGGCTTGCGCGCAAACGCTCTTCGATTTCGAAGCACTCTGGCGCAGCAATGTCCTCGAGGTTGATGCCACCGAATGTGGGGGCGATGCGCTGAACGAAATCCACGACTTCATCCACTGTGCGGGCATTGATACAGATGGGAAAACCGTCGACGCCGCCGAACTCTTTGAAGAGGAGTGCTTTGCCTTCCATCACGGGCATGGCACCTTCGGGGCCAATGTCGCCAAGACCAAGAACTGCAGTGCCGTTACTCACAATCGCCACCGTGTTTTTACGGATGGTGTACTTGTGAGACAAGGAAGGGTCTTCCTGGATTGCGGTACACACACGGGCTACACCAGGGGTGTAGGCCATGGACAGGTCATCCTTGTCGCGCACTGGCGCGGTGGAGAACATCTGAATCTTGCCGTTCTCATGCATACGGAAAGTACGGTCCCACCAGTCCACGAGCCTGATGTTCGGAGTGTTCTTGACTGCTTCAACGACCACCAGCTGGTGAGCTTCGTCACGGCAGTGGACGACCAAAGTGCGGCGAAGGACGGGTCCACGGATATCAAACCCATCAAGGGCGCCAATATTGCCCCCTGCGTCACCAATTGCAGTGCACAAATGTCCGAGTGCGCCCGGGACATTGTCCAGTTCACAGTCGAGGCCGATGGAGAAGGCTGCAGCAGGAATAGTTGCCATAAGGCACTAAGGCTACGCATCCAAATGAGGCAAAACATGACCATTTATGAAATAGCCTGCTCCTATCGAGAATCAATCTGCTCCCCTCATCAAAGAACGCACCCATTCGCTGAATACCGTCCGCGAATCGATTCCTGCGGTCTGTTACGAACGCCCAACTGGACGTGCTGTCCGTGCCCTGATTAAGGCCACGATCGTTTATGGCATCACCCTCGCGGCGCTGGCCATGGCCACCTCATGGTGGGCAATCATTCCTCTCTGGGTCGCAGGCGGTCTTGCAGTCTCGGGCCTCTTTGTCTTGGGACACGACGCATCACACGGTGCACTGCTTTCTTCACAGAAGATCAACCGCATCGTGGCGCAGATCACCATGGGACCAAGCGTTCATGTTGAGTCAGCGTGGGACCTCGGCCACAACCGCATTCACCATGGCTACACCACACGCGAAGGCTTCGACTTTGTCTGGCACCCCGCAACAGTTGAGCAGTACCGCACGTATAACGCGATTCAACGTCTGCAGCACCGTGTGGAATGGTCATGGGTTGGTTCTGGCGTGTACTTCTTGCGCACCGTGTGGTGGGAAAAGATGTGGCGCTACAACCCAGAGGGCAAGCGTCGTGCAGCAGTTGTTCGCGACAAGATCACTTTGGGTATCGGCATCGCAATCGTTCTTGGCATTACAGCAACAATTGGTGCACTCACCGGCGGCGTAGTCGCAGCGATCTGGTTGCCCATCAAGTTGTTCGTCGTTCCATTCATCTTGTTCGGTCAAATCATCGGTTGGACCGTGTACGTACATCACGTATCTCCCGACATCCGCTGGTGGTCAAAGAAGGAATGGTCGCAGTACAAAGGCCAGATGGAATCAACCACCATCATGAAGACACCTCGTCTCGTGAACTGGTTGTGGTTCCACAACATCTTCGTGCACGTGCCACACCATGTTGATGTCCGCATTCCGTTCCACCAGTTGCCTGCTGCAGCCAATGCAATTGAAGCGGCGTACCCCGAAACTGTGCGACGCATCCGTTTGTCTTTCCGCGAATTCCTTCGTTCGACAAAGAACTGCAAGTTGTATGACTTCGAGGCTGGCACTTGGTTGCCATACTCAGCTGCGCAGACTGCGCCAACACCAGCTACACCTGTCGCTGCGTAATCAGCAATCAGCGCCAGCGCCTCTAAGGTGTGAACCGTGAGCGCCGTTCCACTTTCAGTTCTTGACCTTGCGTCAATCTCGGCTGGAGACAGCGTGGGCCAAAGCCTGCAGAACTGTGTGTCTCTTGCGCAACGAGCCGAAGAGTTGGGTTTCACCCGGGTCTGGTACGCAGAGCATCACAACTTTGAATCAATCGCATCGTCTGCAACATCGGTTCTCATCGCGCATGTTGCGGCGAATACTCACAGCATTCGGCTCGGGTCTGGCGGCATCATGTTGCCCAACCACTCCCCCCTTATCATCGCTGAACAATTCGGCACGCTTGAGTCACTGCATCCTGGCCGTATTGATCTTGGATTAGGTCGCGCCCCTGGTACTGACCAAGTCACTGCACGCGCCATGCGTCGCGACCCGCGTGCAGCTGAAGACTTCGCAGATGACGTTGTGGAATTGCAGGCATTTCTTTCTGACACATCGCGCGTTGCAGGCGTCAACGCAATGCCCGGCCGCGGAACCAATGTGCCTTTGTACATTTTGGGCTCATCGCTCTACGGTGCACAGGTTGCCGCCCACTTTGGTTTGCCTTTTGCATTTGCATCGCACTTTGCACCCACACATCTCATCGATGCTTTACGCATCTATCGTGAACGGTTCTCTCCTTCTGCGCAACTCAGCGAGCCATATGCCATGGCAAGCATGAATGTGATTGCTGCTGACACAGAGGAATCCGCACTGCGACAAAAAGAATTACGCCGTCGCAACTTCACGCGTGCTTTGTTCAGCCGTCAAGGTCAGAAGCTCTCTGACGAAGAAGTCATTGAGGTGCTGAAGACTCCCCAAGGCGCCCATGTCGACCAAATGTTCACCTATGCCGCCGTTGGCACACCGGATGTTGTCAAAGCTGGCGTCGAAGACTTTGCCGCTCTGACGCAAGCAGATGAAATCATCACTGCACATCATTGCGAGAGTGGCACAGCACGCATTCGTTCACTTGAACTACTCGCGCAAACGATGTCGTTGACTCCGCGCCAGCCCGTGATGCAATGAGCGATTACGAAGAGATTGATGCCGGCGAAACAATCTGGCGCTTTGAGAAAGACTTCTTCACATCAAATTGGACATGCATCTGGGGAAAAGGCTGCAAAGGGATTGACGTAGCGGAAGATACGACGAAGAACTTTGGGTGCTGTTCTCTTGGATGTGAACTTGATGGCGTTGAAGAGGCGATGAATCTCTCGGCTTATGCAGCGATGATTCCGCAACACCTGTTTCAGTTTTCTGCCCAAGCAAAGGCCGATGGAATCTTTGCGAACGAGAAGAACAGCGCAACACGAGTAATTGACGGTGGGTGCATCTTTCTCAATAGAAACGGTTTCTCCGGTGGCGCAGGATGTGCGCTGCACCTCGGCGCTCTCCACTATGAGGAATCCATCACCGAATGGAAACCATCAGTCTGTTGGCAGCTTCCCATCAAAGTGGATTGGGAGATGCGTGAAGACAACGTGGAAATCGCAACAGTTCACCGCTGGGACAGAAAAGCATGGGGCGAGGTCGGAGATGACATGGCGTGGTGCTGCACAGAGGGTAGCGAGGCCTATTGCGGCACGTCGCGTGTCATCGACAGTTTGGGCGAAGAGATCGCCGGAATCGTGGGCGAGCCAGTTTTTGTGGAGCTACGAAAGCGCTTGATGTAACGTCACTCGCCGATGAGCTCTTTGCGGAGTTCTCGTTTCAAAAACTTTCCAGTGGCGTTGCGCGGGATGGACTCGCTTCGGAACCACACACGAGATGGAATCTTGTGCTTGGCCAGCGTGACAGCCAAGTGCACACGCAGTTCCTCTTCTGTCAACGAAGAGCCGGGACGAAGAACGAGGACCGCGGCAACTTCCTCACCGAGACGTTCATCGGGCACACCAAAGACCGCTGCTTCAGCGATTGCTTCATGCGTGTAGATGGCGGCTTCTACTTCACTGCAATACACATTCTCTCCACCACGAATCACCATGTCTTTTGCACGGTCAACGATGTAGACGAAACCGTCAGCATCAATACGCGCAATGTCACCAGTATTGAGCCAGCCGTTCTTGATCGTCTCTGCGTTTGCTTCTGGACGATTCAAATAACCCTTGATGGTGACAGCTCCTCGAACACACAAAATGCCCACTGTGTTCGGATCACGCGGAAGATCATTGCCTTCTTCATCCACCAACTTGCCTTCCAATGTCGGCACCAGCGGGCCACACGAATCTGGTCGTTCCACATACAAACGCGAAGAGTTCGCCGTGATGATCCCGCAGGTCTCTGTCATGCCATAACCAGTAGATGGCTGACCTTGCTTTAAGGCACCAGCAATCTTGTGCACGAGGTCTGGCTGCACAGCTGATCCGCCGCCGCCCATACCTTGCAACGATGATGTGTCACGTGTTGCCCAATCGGGATGCATCAACAGCTCACGACCCATTGTCGGAACACCTGAGAAGTTCGTGATCTTCTCGCGCTCAATCAATTCCAAAGCACGACCTGCATCCCACTTGTATGTCATGACAACTTTGGATCCAAGAAGAGTTGCTGGGTGCAAGATGCAGTTACACGCGGTGACATGGAAGAACGGTGTGGGCGCCATGAACGACGTTGGGATGTCGGGCTTCGGCGGTGGCACTGGCATGTCACCAGCCGCGATTGCTTTTGCCTCGGCCAAACCTGTTGCGCCTGTCATTGCTGCAATGTTCAAGATATTGGAAACAGAACCACGATGCGTGAGTTGTGCACCCTTTGGAAACCCGGTTGTTCCTGATGTGTAAAAAATTGTGGCGTCATCTTCTGGCTCAATCTCTGCTTCAGGCAATGAACCAGTGTCAGCTCCAGCGAGCGCATCCTCCCAACGGATCGCAGATGGAGGAATAGCACCCGTGTGTCGAGCGACGACAACATGTAATGAAGGTGCGTTCTCGATCTGCAACAACCGCTCAAGGCGCTCACCATCAACAATCAGAACTTTGGGTGCGCTGTCCTTCAGTGCATATTCCATCTCTGAGGGTGTCCACCACGCATTCATTCCAACAAGGGCCGCGCCCAGCGACACTGATGCCCAATAAGCCACGACCCATTCCGGATAGTTGCGCATCGAGACTGCAACACGATCATGTCGCTGCACTCCTTGGGATACGAGGTGATGAGCCAACACGCGGACCTGACGATGAATCTCACCGTAGGTGTATCGCTCGTCCTCATAGACCAGGTAGTCCTTATCGGCATGGACTGCAGAGAGTTCCCAAATGGCTCGCATGTGTGGCGGTGCCGCTGTGAACACCTTTGTGGGCACTCCGTGAATATCAATCACGGAGGTGGCGAAGGGAGACCCCGGGGCGTCAAGTTCGGAACGGGCTTGAAGATAGTGCTGAATCACCCCCCTATCTTTACCTATGTGTGACATTTGTCGCTAGCGGGGAATCAGGTCCATTTTGCCCTCAATCGACACGAGCAGTTACCCCACCTGACCCATTGAGGATTAGCCTCTCCTACCGATGGGATCAGATCAATCAGTAGGACCCGAGCACGCAAAGCCGCTCGCCGAGGCACATCACCAGGGGAATCCCCATGGTGACGGCCACGATAAAGAGGACCATGCTGACGCAGGACATGGTCATGGGACGCAAGTTGGCACGGCTGCACTCGCTCTCGGCGCTCTTGGCGTTGTGTACGGAGACATCGGTACCAGCCCGCTGTACGCCCTCAAGGAAGCCTTCACTGAGAAGTCCCACGTGATGACTGTTGACGCCATCAACGTGTACGGCATTTGCTCACTTGCTTTCTGGTCACTTGTCATCATCATCTCGCTCAAGTATCTGCTCTTCGTGATGCGCGCAGACAACAACGGTGAAGGCGGCATTCTCGCTCTCACTGCCCTTGTCATGCCGCGCAAAGGTCAGAACGTCAAGAGAGGCGCCATTCTCGTTTCTCTCGGCGTCTTCGGAACCGCGCTTTTATACGGCGATGGAATCATTACCCCCGCTATTTCGGTTCTCTCAGCAGTCGAAGGCCTCAAGGAAGTATCCACTGCTTTTGAACCATGGGTTGTTCCCATCGCCATCGTGATTCTTCTTGGATTGTTCTTGGTGCAAAGTCGTGGCACTGGCACGATGGGCAAGATTTTTGGCCCCATCATGTTGGTGTGGTTCACCACACTCGCAGTCATCGGTTTGTCTCACATCGCCGATGCGCCAGAAATCATTCGTTCTGTTAATCCGTACTACGCATTCCAATACTTCACCCACGAATCAAAGAGTGCATTCCTTTCATTAGGTGCGATCTTCCTTGTCGTCACTGGTGGCGAAGCCCTCTACGCCGACATGGGCCACTTTGGTCGTCGCCCTATCGCTGTCGGTTGGTATGCAATGGTCTTACCGGCACTCGTGCTGAACTATTGGGGCCAAGGAGCATTCCTCCTGAGTAATCCAGACGACATCGAAAGCGTCTTCTTCCGTATGGTTCCCGACTCATTGTTGATTCCCATCGTGATACTTGCAACGTGCGCCACGATTATCGCCTCACAGGCTTTGATCTCAGGTGTGTTCTCTCTTACGGCGCAAGCAGTGAAACTGGACTATCTCCCTCGCATCAAGATTCGTCACACTTCACACTCTCACTCTGGTCAGATTTATGTTCCACTTGTGAACTGGTTGCTGATGGTTGCGTGTATTGGCCTGGTCCTTGGATTCCAGACCGCCAGCAATCTTGCTGCCGCCTACGGAATCGCTGTTACAGCGACCATGGCAATCACCACTCTCATCTTCTTCCGAGTACTCACAGATCGCTGGAACTGGTCATCAACCAAAGCAATGCTTCTTTGTGCACCACTGTTGGTGATCGAGGCTGGTTTCCTTGGCGCGAACATTGTCAAGATTCCACACGGTGGCTGGTTTGCTCTAGCCGTTGCAATCATCTTGATGGTGCAGATGCAAACCTGGCGACGCGGACGCGCGCTTGTCGCCCAACGTATCCATCGTGGAGAACGCTCTCTCGTTGAAGTCCTTGAAGAGACCGAAGACATTAAGCGCGTCACTGGTACGGCAGTCTTTATGTTCAAGGACCTTGGCAAGGCTCCCCCTGCATTGGTGAACAACTTGCGCCACAACAAAGTCCTGCACAAGACCACGCTCATCGTTGCTGTTGAAACCTCGTCTGCACCTCGCGTCGAGATGTCGCAGCGAGCAACTGTTGTCAAGGTTGGCCCCGGCGTCTGCCAAGTACAGCTCGAGTTCGGTTTCATGGATGAACCCGATGTGCCTGCAACACTTGCGGCAATCACATTCCAGGGACTCGATTTCGACCCCGATGACGCCACGTACTTCATTGGTCACGAATCAATCATCGCTGGCAAAGCACCGGGAATGAACCCACTCGCCGAGCATCTTTTCGTGTTCTTGAACCGCGGAGCAGACAGCGCAAGTCGTTTCTTCAATCTCCCAATTGACCGCGTGTTCGAAGTGGGATCACACGTCGAGATCTAATCTCTACAGCTTGTCGGCGGGGTACTTCTCGTACGACGCCTTGAATACACCTTGATGCAACAACACGGTTGCGATCAGTCCACCAGTGACTGGGTCTGAAATATAAGTACGTGTCCACCAGCTCTCAACACGGCGGCTTTGCCCTACTCCAACAATCTCGTGCACCACCTCGTACTCATGATCGACAAACAATGGGCCATCCACCATCCGCACCTCGAGGTCGATAAAGAGCCCAACTGCTGGACCTCGCACACTGCCAACACCTCCGACCTTGTGTGCCAAAACACTGACCATCTCCGTCGGAATGATCGCACGACCCCACGGAGTGTCATTCGTGGAGTACCACTGTGATGACTCTGTAATGACCTTCAACTTGTCATTCAACGAGAACGGATACAGAGCACCATTGTGTTCGTCTGGCCCCATCGTGACGCGGTGGGGCTCACTTCGTTGACCAACGACCAACTGATCAACGATGAAGAGCTCCCCTGGATCTTTCAACCCGGCAAGTCGTCGATCCAATTCCGTCTCACCGTGATCAGGACCCAAGGTCAGTGTTCCCGAAAGAACTGAATTGCCGTCACCCTTAGTGGCACCGATGCGAGCACTAGTGCTCGATGTCGTCACAGCGAACGGCTGCACTGTCTCGCCCTCAATCACCATGTTCTCAAAATGCGAACTGATGCATCCCTGCTCGAACCATTGTGCACCCCACAAAGTGACGCCGATGGGATCAAACTGACTGAAATGTGTGGGCCCTTCGATCGGTGCCCCAGCCAGACCTAACTTGTCGGCCGTTGCCTCGTCATGAACGCTGGCATGACCGTCATACTCCTGATGAGCCAACATCTGATGCGGAGAACGCACCGGGCCCGTCAGTGTGATTTCTGTTGTGAACGGTTCTGATTTCATAGTTCTTTCCCTATTCGTTCAGCGCGTAAAGCGGAGCGGCGTACCTTGCCTGCGTCATCTCGAAGTGCAAAATCAACGAATTCAAATGTGCGAGGGACTTTGTAAATCACAAGTCTCTCTCCGAGAAACGCCCTCAATTGATTTTCAGAGACCTCTGCAACATCAGCTTCAATAATTGCGTGCACCGTATTGCCTTTGTCTTCATCAGGAAGACCAATGACTGCACATGACTTCACTGCAGGATGTTCTTGAATGACCGACTCAATCTCTGCGGGATAAATGTTGGCGCCGCCGGACAGAATCATGTCAGATGCTCGATCACCTAAGTAGAGGTACCCGTCTTCATCGAGACGTCCCATATCGCCGAGAGATTCCCATCCACCTTCACGGGTTCGAGCTGTTGCCCCTAGATACTTGTACGTGGGAGTGGTGCGTGTGCTGCGCATCCACACTTCACCCATTTCTCCTACAGGCACCTCGTTGCCGTCTTCATCAGTAATAGAAACAGTTCCGGGAATTACTTTGCCCACTGAGCCACGATGGGCCATCCACTCGGGGCCTGTAATCACCGTTGCGATTTGTGCTTCTGTTCCTGCGTACAACTCAAAGATGCGCTCTGCTCCTAGCCATTCAATCCACGCAAGTTTCAGCCACTCCGGACACGGCTCTGCAAGATGCCACACCACGCGCAACGATGAGAGGTCAAACGACAAACGTTCGTCATCAGGAAGTCGCAAGATGCGCTTCATCATGGTGGGCACCATGTACAACACACTGCCCTTGTACTTCTGAATCTCAGCAAGAGTTCCTGCAGCATCAAAGCGAGGCAACAATGCGACTTGCAAGCCATTCAGCAATGCTTGACAACTCCACACTGCAGGGCCGTTGTGATACAGCGGTCCTGGCATCACCAAGCAACCACCTGGGTCCATCATCAATGGAGGAGGAAGTGTTTCGTCAAACGAAGCGGGATCACCCGAGACAATCAGTTTTGGACGGCCAGTGCTTCCACCTGACGTCGGAGCTTTCCATGCCTGCGAAATGACATATGGCAGATTCGAAGCATCAGCATCGGGAGCTCGAAAGCCCAATGGCAAACATGTTCGTCCTGGAAAGTCACCTTCGCCTACTCCAATCAGTGCAGAAGGGTTCGCAAGTTCAAGAATCGCTTCGAGTTCTCGTTGCGGTAATCGCGATGAGATTGGTTGTGGGGTTGCACCCAAGCGCCACGCGGCGACATAGGTAATGAAGAAGTCAATGCTGTTGGGAACCGCGACAGTGACCATGTCACCTTCCCGAGTTCCGTGTTCATGCAAGTACACCGCAAGGTTGTAACCCTGTCGAATCAGTTCCGCACGGGTGATGCTGTCCGAACCGCATGAAATCGCAATGGCATTCGGCGACTCTGCCGCAAGATCTTCGAGGCGCTGGATGAAGGAAATCATTGACTCAATGTCTAGTGCGAAAGTTGCTCATCACCGACACTGGAGCGGTTACAGAAAAAGGGACACCATGGGAAGCCACGCAAACGCTGCCAATGTCCCAACACCCACCACAAATGCCACCAACTTTTCGTTCAAGCCAGAGGCGATTGCGACAACTCCAGCAGTCACCATTGGAGGAGCAGCAGATTCAAGAATCGATGTACTCCACATCACGTCCCCTGTGGAAGCAAAGAACAGCGCCACAAGAAATAGCACAGCAGGAACAGCCACCATCTTGATGATCAGCCCTGTCACTGCGGGTGCAATCACAGAGCGGTCTACCCGCAACGTAAACCGCAAACCCAACGCACCCATGGCAACGGGTGCAACCGTGTATCCAATGTCATTCAGCATTGCCACAACGTCGGCATGAAGGCCGATGATGCGCAATGGAATGACTGTCAACAACGCAAGGAAGGGACCAAACCGAGACAGCCGCTGCAGAGTTGCACGCCCACCAGAATCTCCTGTTCCAAAACGCCCAGAGATGTAGGAACCATAGATTGCAAGTGCAAGAAAAGTTCCTAATTGGTCGTATGCAATTGCAGCAGACAGATGGTCGTCACCCAAGAGACCACCCACCATCCCCAGACCAAGAAAACTGGTGTTACCGAGTACCGCAACCAGCAACAAGGCACCAACTGTGTCTCGCGACCACTTCCGGAATCGGCCTATGCAATAAACCGCAGCCGCACACCCCACCATGCTCCCCCAAGCGGCAAAAACAGGGATGAGTAAATCTGAACCCACCTCAACGGTAGTCATCTTCGCGATGATGACTGCCGGCAATGCAAAGTTGATGACGTATTTCTCAGCAAAAACAATCAGCGTCGGCGGGACAGTTACTCGTGACCCCATAGCCCAGCACACGAGAAACGTCGCCACCACAATGAAAATCACCCTCCGAACCTAGTGTCCTCTCGAACCGCTCGGCAGGAATGACAGCACATCCCATGTGGGACAATGACACATGGCTTCGAAACATGACATCGCCTCTCCACTGCTCGGCACAATCTTTAAGGTCGCAGTTGCTGTCGGAGACTCCGTCCACGCGAAGCAGGAAATTCTCATTATCGAGTCAATGAAGATGGAACATCCTGTGGAAGCAGGAGTCGATGGTGTTGTCGCTTCTATTGCAGTTGCCGAAGGCGACACGATTGCTGCAGGTCAAGTGCTGGTGAGCATCACTCCTGGTGTCATTGCTGTCCACGCAAAAGAAGCGACAAGCAGCCATAGCATTCAGGAGCGCGATGACCTCGCGCGATACCGAGAGCGCCGCCGCCTCACCACTGACGAGGCGCGCCCCGAAGCAGTCGCGCGACGCACAGCAAAAGGACAACGGACCGCACGAGCCAACATTGCTGACCTCGTGGATGACGGAAGTTTTGTCGAGTACGGGTCTTTTGCCATTGCTGCGCAACGTCAGCGTCGAGAACTTGATGATCTCATTCGCAACACGCCAGCAGACGGACTAGTCGGTGGCATCGCCACAGTGAATGCAGCAGAGTTCGACGAAGACATTGCCCGCGTTGCTGTGGCGTCGTACGACTACACCGTACTTGCAGGAACACAAGGTTTCCTCAACCACCGCAAGAAAGACAGACTCTTTACTGTCGCTGAACAACTTCGCACTCCCGTCGTTCTCTTTGCTGAAGGTGGCGGTGGTCGCCCCGGCGATACCGATGCAGCCGGTGTTGCTGGTCTCGATGGCCCTGCGTTTGCACTCTTTGCTCGCCTCTCAGGTCTTGTTCCACTTGTTGGCATCACATCTGGGTATTGCTTTGCAGGCAACGCTGCATTGCTTGGCTGCTGTGATGTCATCATCGCCACAGAAAACTCGAACATTGGCATGGCCGGGCCAGCGATGATTGAAGGTGGCGGACTTGGTGTCGTCAAGCCCACCGACATTGGCCCTATCGGCGTGCAGACCGCCAACGGCGTCATTGATGTTCGTGTTGCCGATGAAGCCGAGGCAGTGACCGTTGCTAAGAAGTACCTCGGATTCTTCCAAGGTGCAACCAAGAACTGGAAGCGACATGACGATGCATTGCTTCGTGATCTCATCCCTGAACAACGCACTCGCGTGTACGACGTACGCACTGTCATCAATGCGCTCGCAGACATCGATTCAGCTCTTGAATTGCGACCCACCTTTGGCGTCGGAATCCTCACCACACTTTTGCGCATTGAAGGTAAGCCAGTAGGCGTCATTGCGAACAACCCAGCTCACCTTGGTGGCGCTATCGACGCTGATGCCTCCGACAAAGCATCACGTTTTATTCAGTTGTGCGATGCCTACGACATCCCCATCGTCAGCTTGTGTGACACACCAGGCTTTATGGTCGGCCCAGACGCCGAACACACTGCTCAAGTGCGCCACTTTGGACGCCTATTCGTCACTGCAGCGAGCATCTCCGTGCCACTCGTGACAATTGTGCTGCGTAAGGGCTACGGCCTTGGTGCGATGGCAATGGCAGGTGGTGGTTTTCATTCCAACGCAATGACAGTCTCGTGGCCCACAGGTGAGTTCGGTGGCATGGGCCTTGAAGGGGCCGTCCGACTCGGGTTTAGCAAGGAGCTCGCTGCGATTGATGACGAACAGGAACGCAACGAACTAGAAGCCAAACTGATTGCGCGCGCATATGAACATGGCAGCGCTCTCAATATGGCCAGCCACGTTGAAATTGACGATGTCATTGACCCTGCGGAAACTCGCCAGCGCATTCTCAGCGTCATTGGTTCTACGCGTTCATGGCGCGCACGCGATGGCAAGAAACGCCCCATGGTCGATGCCTGGTAAATCTCGTCACGAATAACGAGTACAAGAATTAGAAGGCAGCGAGACCTTCGCGAAGTTGCTGCGCAAACTCTTCATCAATGATGGTGTCGCTATCGGTAGCAAACTTTTCATGAATAGCCGCTGCGCCGACTTGAGCGACAACCTTGCCTCCCAATGCCTGCAAGAGTCCACTCGTCGCAGGAAGAACATTCTTTCCACCGCCAGGCCCAGGAGTCGTCGCAATCACCATTGATGTCTTGCCAATGATGGGTCCAGCCATAAACGGGCGAGATGCCCAGTCAATGAGATTCTTTGTGGCACCGGAATACGAACCGCTGTACTCAGGACCAGCAATGATGACGCCATCGGCTTCTGCGATTGCAGCACGAAGCGCGGCAACAATCTCTGGAACGGTTTCACCATCGAGATCTTGGTTATACATCGGCAGGTCTGCAATGTCGAACAAAGCAATCTGCGTTCCTGCAGGAGCCAAAGCTGGCAACGCACGAAGAACGCGAGTATTGAAAGAGTCCTTGCGGAGAGAACCAGAGAAAGCAAGAAGAGTTGTCATTGCCGCTGAACGATACGCAACCCGTGCTCGGTATCCCACATGGTGATGACAAGTTGTTCATCTGCCACTTCCACAATGTGAGCCTTCTGAACATCAATCTGAAAGAACTCACCATCACTCGGATTCTCTGGTCTCCACGCACGTGCGGATTCTGCAGGGAGCTCTCGTGTCAACCCAGAGATGCGGGCATCGCCACCATCAAGTTCTTCGGACAACGTGGCCGAATGAAGAGATATCCGCGGGTCTCTCTTGATGTCCAACGACTTGAGCGCAGATGGCATCGAGCCGAACCACACCACACCTTCGTTAAAGAACACATTGATTCCACTGAGGCGTGGAGCCCCCGACGAATCAAGCGTGCCGAGAACGTGATGGGGATGACCCTCGAAACGGCTGCGAATCTTGGCAGCCAATGCAGGCGCTTCTGACTCAAAAACCGACCACTTCGCCATAGTTGCAAGGATAGGACACCCCACATGAAACAATGACGGGGTGAGCATTTCTCCCATTTTTGACCCCACAGCATGGCGTGAAGTCCCCGGCTTCGCCTTCACCGACATCACGTATCACCGCGCTGTCGACCAAGGCACTGTTCGTATCGCCTTCAACCGACCCGAGGTACGCAATGCATTTCGTCCTCACACAGTTGATGAGCTGTACACCGCACTTGATCATGCGCGAATGACGACCGATATAGGTTGTGTTCTCCTCACAGGTAACGGACCATCACCGAAAGATGGTGGCTGGGCATTCTGTAGTGGTGGCGATCAGCGCATTCGCGGCAAGGACGGCTACAAGTACGCCGAGGGCGAAACAGAAGACACTGTTGATCGTGGCCGTTCAGGTCGTTTGCACATTCTTGAAGTGCAGCGCCTCATTCGATTCATGCCGAAAGTTGTGATCAGTGTGGTTCCCGGATGGGCAGCTGGAGGCGGCCACAGTTTGCATGTCGTTTCCGACCTCACTCTTGCGAGCAAAGAACACGCACGCTTCAAGCAAACAGATGCCGATGTTGCATCATTTGATGGCGGATACGGATCTGCCTACCTCGCCAAGATGGTTGGCCAGAAGTTCGCTCGCGAAATCTTCTTCCTTGGTCGCGAGTATTCAGCAGACGACATGGTCGCCATGGGTGCGGTCAATGCATCGATTCCTCATGCAGATCTCGAGAAGGTTGCATTGGAATGGGCGAAGGAAATCAATGGCAAGAGCCCCACTGCTCAGCGCATGTTGAAGTTTGCGTTCAACCTTGTTGACGACGGACTCGTTGGCCAGCAGGTCTTCGCTGGTGAAGCGACTCGTCTTGCCTACGGCACCGATGAAGCCGCGGAAGGCCGTGAGTCCTTCCTTGAGAAGCGTGACCCCGACTGGTCGCCCTTCCCCTGGTACTACTAATTCGCTCATACTGTTCGACGCATGATTTCTGTTGTCCACGAAGCAAGTGATGCACGTCTCGATGCATTTCGCTGGCGAGATCGACAGCTAGCAAGCAAGGCAGACCGCCTTGAATCGGTGGGCGCTGGTCTTTTCGTCGCAGAGGGCGACCTCGTTGTTGGTCGAGCAATTGATGCAGGCTGTACGGCAATTGCATTGTTATGCGACGAGTCGATGGCGCAGCACTTCTCCATCCGCGTGCCAGAGAATGTCGACATCTTTATCGGTCACGAACAATTGCGACAAGATGTCACAGGTCTTGGTGTGCCATTGAGGGCAACAGGCTTGTTTCAGCGTCCGCCGCTCACAGACCCTGACACTCTTGTTGCTCAGTCACATCGCATTCTCGTCGCCGAAGCGGTGGATAACCCCACAAACCTTGGTGCCATCACCCGCAGTGCTGCGGCGCTTGGTTGGGATGCACTCATTCTGACTGCCGGAAGCGCAGACCCGCTTGCTCGTCGGGCTCTACGAGTCTCGATGGGGAGCGGCTTGACTCTCCCCTTTGCCCGACTCTCCGCCGATGATTCCATTGGGGCCTTACTCAACCGACATGAATGCACCTCTTATGGGCTGACTCCCAGTTCCGACGCAGTCGACATCGCCACAGTGCGTCCCTCTGCCCCACGAATTGCACTGTTGTTAGGCAGTGAACGGGACGGACTTGATGAGAGCACAATGCAATCCGTGCACACTCTGGTGCGAATTCCGATGCATGCGGGAGTTGACTCACTCAACGTGGGTGTCGCTGCAGCGCTCGCAATGTACGCCCTGGGTTCAACTATTTCGTAGATGCTCCGCAGCGTTCACCATGTAGTTCGCTAATTGTTCTGTCACATGCTCGCGGTCTGCCTCCGCTACTAACGGCAGTGTCTGCTCAATCGCAGTTGCCATATGCATCAACCAATGATCGCGCTCGATAGCGCCAATCGTGAATCCACCGTGCCGCATACGCAACATCGGATGGCCTCGCTCTTCCATGTAGTCATGTGGCCCACCCCAATACTGCGCAAGGAACATTGCGAGCCTCTTGCGTGCACCCACGGTGTCACTACCTTCGGGATACATCGGAATCAAGACATGGTCTTGTTCAACACCGTCATAGAAGGCGTCCACTAACTTCACAAAGAAGTCGGCACCGCAGATTTCAAAGACACTGCGTCCTTCGGTTTCAGAAGACATGACTCAGTAGAACTCTGGGTCTTCCCAGCGAGGAAAGATGTCGGGCAACCCATCGCTGACGCGATCGGGATACACCGCTGCGCGCTTTTCGAGAAAACTGGTGACGCCTTCTTTTGAATCGGCGCTTCGTCCTCGAGCACTGATGCCTCGTGACTCCACTGCATGTGCATCCATCGGATGTGATGCGCCCATCATTCTCCACAACATCTGACGAGACAATGCCACCGACACAGGTGCGGTGTTATCTGCAATCTCGCGAGCGATACCGCGTGCGACATTCAAGAGTTCATCACCTGAGTGAACACTGCGAATCAGACGACCATTTGCTGCTTCCTCTGCACTGAACACTCGACCGGTGAACACCCATTCTGTGGCCTGCTGGATACCGACAAGGCGAGGCAAGAAATACGACGAACATGCTTCGGGGAGAATCCCGCGCTTGGCGAAAACAAAACCAAACTTTGCACTATCACTTGCAACACGAATGTCCATCGGAAGCGTCATCGTGACACCAACACCTACGGCTGCGCCGTTGATTGCACCAATCACGGGCTTCACACTGTTGAAGATGCGAAGAGACACCATGCCACCGCCATCTCGCGGCACGCCTTGTTTTGTCTGAATGTCGCTGCCACCCTTTGAGAAGGTTGCACCGCCAGAAGACAAGTCGGCACCCGCACAGAAGGCTCGCCCTGCACCAGTAAAGATCACCGCTTTGACATTGTCATCGGCATCAGTGAGATCAAGAGCCGAGATGATCTCGTACATCATGCGACCCGTGAACGCGTTCATTTTGTCGGGGCGATTCAACGTGATTGTGGCAATGCCTTCACTCACGTCATAGATGATGTCCTGAAAATCCATGACTTGACCCTAGCGATGAGAGGTCACGCAGGAGAGATTGGGGCTAGACGTCGAGGAACTTGCTGGAGGCAACGCCAGAGCCCACGCCGCCGGCAACAGCCCCAATGACAAGCAACGCAATCATGACGCCATTGACGTACGAACCTGGGACGACCAGTGCACTGACACCAGTGCCTGACTTGAAGCCAGCAACACCAGAGGTCCATGCACTGTTGAGGCCCCACAGACCTGCACAAGACACCAATGCTCCGGCAAGGCCCTGGATGAGACCTTCAAGAATGAACGGGACACGAATGAACCAGTCAGTTGCACCAACAAGTTTCATCACTTCAATCTCACGACGTCTCGCAAAAATTGCAGTTCGAATTGTGTTCCAGATGAGAATGACGGCAACCGCCAACAGCACTAGAGACATACCGATGGTGACAGTACGAACAAAGCCCGACAGAGTTGAGATCACATCAAACTCGTCTTCCGCCAACGACACACCTGCCACACCCGGCAGAGTTCTGTACTGATTTGCCAAACTTCGAACCAACTCGGGGTCCGTTGTCTTTGGTACAACTTTGAATTGCGACGGAATCGTTTCAATCGACAGCAAGCTCAACGTGGTGGGGTCCCCAGCAAAGACACGTTGTGCTTCGGCAAAACTTTGTGTCTTGTCGAGGTATTCCAACTTCTTCACATCAATCACATTCGGCTGTGATTCAAGATTCTGTTTGATGAAGCCAAGAGCTTCAGGCGTCACATCGGGACGAACGAAAACAATCATGCCGACATCGCCGCGCCACTGAGTCAACAGATTGTCGAAAGCGCGCTGGATCAGGAAAGTGGTACCGACGAGCAACAGCGACACCGCAGAGGTAATGACTGCCGCCACTGACAATGTCATGTTGCGGCGGAAGCTCGCGATGGTCTCGCGGAATGCATAAGAGAGACGCTGAATCATTCGTACACACCACGTTCCTGGTCACGCACAATAACGCCGCGATCAAGCTGAATCACTCGACGACGCATTGCATTCACCACACGATGGTCGTGTGTTGCCATAACAATTGTTGTGCCCGTGCGATTGATGGCATCAAGCAAACCCATAATTCCCTCGCCCGTTGCAGGGTCAAGGTTTCCGGTGGGTTCGTCTGCCAACAAAATGAGCGGACGATTCACGAAGGCGCGTGCGATGGAGACGCGTTGCTGTTCTCCACCTGATAACTGATGAGGGAAGCGATCTTCTTTGCCCGATAAGCCCACGAGATCAAGCACCTGAGGCACCTGCTGGCCGATGACATGCTTGGGCTTACCGATGACCTCCAACGCAAACGCCACGTTCTCGAACACGGTCTTGTTCGGCAGAAGCTTGTAGTCCTGGAAGACGTTTCCCATGGTGCGGCGCAGGAATGGAATCTGGCTATTGGCCATCTCATTGATGTTGCGCCCCGCAACCCATACGTTGCCGCGTTCTGGGCGTTCCTGGCGATTCATCAGCCGTAGGAGGGTTGATTTGCCCGAGCCCGATGGCCCCACAAGGAACACAAATTCACCCTTCGGGACGTCGAAGGAAGCGTCGCGCACGGCCGGCAATTCAGAGCCGTACATCTTGGAAACATTCTCAAGGCGAATCATGAAGTACACCAACCTAGCAACGAGGGCTGGAATGGGCGGGGCGCCCATGAAACCCTTACGGGGCTTACTCTGCCTGCCCTCGACGCCAACGAAGGTAGCCCTCCATGAAGCCGTCGAGGTCCCCATCAAGAACGTTCGCGACGTTGCCAGACTCGACCTCTGTTCGCACATCCTTGACCATTTGGTACGGCTGAAGGACATATGAGCGAATCTGGCTTCCCCAGCCCACCATCGCAGACTTGCCTGCGATGCGGTCTTTCTCGGCTTGATGCTCTTCCTCGATCTTGGCGGCAATCATCGCTTTGAGACGTGTCATCGCCTTCTCACGGTTCTGCAACTGGCTGCGCTCTTCTTGACTGCTTGCCACAGCACCGGTCGGCTCGTGGATGAGGCGGACTGCAGATGAAGTCTTGTTCACGTGCTGGCCACCAGCACCTGATGCACGGAACACTTCCATGCGAATCTCAGACTCGTTCACTTCAATGTCAGGCGCATCCATCACTGGCCACACCTGCACCGTTGCAAAACTTGTCTGACGACGGCCTTGGTTATCAAAAGGACTGATTCGCACGAGGCGATGTGTTCCTCGCTCAGACGTCATCAATCCGTAGGCATATCGACCCTTGATGGTGAACTCAGCAGACATGATGCCTGCTTCAGCGCCAGGGCTGATGTCATCAACGTCGACAACAAAACCACGACGCTCTGCCCAGCGCGTGTACATGCGCAGTAACAACTCTGCCCAGTCCTGCGCATCCACACCACCGTCTTTGGCATTGATCTGCACGATGACGTCAACAGCGTCGTGTTCACCAGTAAAAAGACTGCGCATCTCCAAGACACCAAGGCCCGAAGCAACTTTGGAAATGCCTGCCTCGATCTCTGGCTCTTGCGATTCATCATCAATCTCGCGTGCCATTTCATGGAGAACTTCAAGATCATCCACAATCGAACGAAGTGTGTCGTACTCATCAACATCGGATTTCACGTTGGCGTATTCGCTATTGATCTTCTTTGCAAGTTCCTGGTCATCCCACAAGTCAGGTCGCGAGATCTCAATTTCGAGTTCACTGAGGCGCGCGCGTGAAGCAGCAATCTTGAGGTACTCCTCTGCCTCGCCAAGTCGGCGAACAAGTTCTCGGAGGTCGTTCGTAAAGTCACGCATGCGGGAAGTTCCTACAGAAAAGTGTCAAGCGGCAGAGCCGTGACACACTTTGTACTTGCGACCAGAACCACATGGGCAGGGCGCATTACGAGGAGTGTTCGACCAGTCGTTCACATCGTTCACCACAGGCTTACGCGGGGCGTCATCCTCTGGATCTAAGAGCGCTGGGTCAACATCCCCACCTGCAAGAGCGGCCGAGACGAAGCCATCAGACTCCACATCGTCACTGCTGAACTCTGTGAGGTTTTGTACCTGCACTGCTGGCTGATCTTCGTTGATGACTTGGACATGCATGACATAGCGAACGAAATCTTGTGCGATTCCGGTCATCATCTCACCGAACATTTCAAAGCCTTCGCGCTGCCACTCTGTGAGCGGGTCTTTTTGACCCATGGCACGAAGGTTGATTCCCTCTTGGAGGTAATCCATCTCTTCGAGATGTTCACGCCAACGCTGATCAATAATGCTCAACATCACTTGACGCTCAATCTGACGAAGAGTCTCTGAACCGAGCTCTTCTTCTCGTTGTTTGTAATGACGATGTGCATCCGCCATCACGAGGTCATACACAGCATTCGTGCTGAGGCTCTGAGCAATTTGTGCTTCGGAGATAGCAGCCGGCCAATACGTGCGCAGTTCTTGCGCCAAGCCCTCCACATCCCATTCATCGGATGCTTCAGATACGCAATATGTCTCAATAAGAGAATCGACTGCTTCGGCCAAGTACTCCATTGCAGCGGCATTCAAGTCAGCACCAGAAAGAATCTGATCGCGGCGCATGTAGATCACCTTGCGCTGCTCGTTCATCACTTCGTCGTACTTCAGAACGTTCTTACGGATTTCTCCGTTGCGCTGCTCAACAGTTGACTGTGCTCGCTCGATCGCCTTCGTCACCATTTTCGCTTCAATGGCCTCGTCGTCTGGCAACGTACGACCCATGACCCACGACAATGCACCAGTGGCAAACAAACGCATGAGTTCATCGTCAAGAGACAGATAGAAACGGCTTGCACCCGGATCACCCTGACGTCCGGCACGTCCACGCAACTGGTTGTCAATACGACGACTGTCATGACGCTCGGTGCCAAGGACGTAGAGACCGCCAAGCGCACGAATCTTGGCGCCTTCTTCTGCACATTGCTGCTTATGAATCGGCAACAATTCCTCGTATCGCGCTAACGCAGCACGACGAGCGGCTTGAAAATCTTCATGCAACTTCTCGAGTGGCGCGGGTAATGCGAACTCGTCAACCAACACGCTGGGGTCGACGCCTTCTGCAAGAACTTGCTGACGTGCAAGCAGTTCGGGGTTTCCACCAAGAAGAATGTCGACACCACGACCGGCCATGTTGGTCGCAACAGTGACTGCCCCGATACGGCCAGCCTGAGCAACAATTTGTGCTTCACGCGTGTGCTGCTTGGCATTCAGTACCTCGTGGCGAATTCCACGCTTGGTGAGTTCGCGAGACAAGTATTCGCTCTTCTCAACGCTGATTGTTCCGACCAAGATGGGTTGACCAAGAGCGTGACGCTGCACAATGTCTTCGACAACGGCCCCAAACTTTGCCACTTCAGATTTATAGATGAGGTCTGGCTCATCGACGCGCAACATTGCGCGGTTTGTCGGAATGGGTACCACCTGCAAGTCATAGGTGTTCACAAGCTCTGCAGCTTCGGTCTGAGCCGTACCTGTCATGCCGGCCAACTTGTCGTACATGCGGAAATAGTTCTGCAAAGTGATGGTGGCGAGAGTTTGGTTCTCTTCATTGATGCGAAGATTCTCTTTCGCTTCAACAGCCTGGTGAATACCTTCACTCCAGCGACGACCCTCAAGCACGCGACCTGTGAACTCGTCAACGATCTTTACTTCACCTGCATCGACGATGTAATCCTTGTCTCGGCGATACAACTCTTTTGCCTTCAAGGCAACCGCGAGTTGATGCACGAGGTTCTGCTGAATGGAGTCATACAAGTTGTCGAGCCCCAGCTCTTTTTCAACCTTCTCAACGCCCGATTCTGTTGGGAACACGATGCGCTTTGATTCATCAACTTCGTAGTCAACGTCTCTGTCCAACATGCGCACAATTGCTGCGAACTTGTAGTAATTCGCAGCAGCATCTGCCAAACGACCAGAGATGATGAGAGGAGTACGAGCCTCGTCAATCAGAATGCTGTCGACTTCGTCAACAATCGCAAAATGATGTCCGCGCTGCACCTTCTCTTCGAGATTGCCAGCCATGTTGTCGCGAAGGTAATCAAAACCAAATTCGTTATTGGTTCCGTATGTGATGTCACATGCGTAATCTTCACGCTTCTGAGCGGCGTCCTCGCGAAGTCCGGGAATAACCAAGCCAACACTGAGACCCAGCCACTGGTGAATGCGCCCCATCCATTCAGCATGGAAACGTGCGAGGTAGTCATTCACCGTGATCACGTGAACGCCATTGCCCGAAAGACCATTCAGATACGCCGGAAGTGTCGACACCAGGGTCTTTCCTTCACCGGTTTTCATTTCTGCGACCCAACCAAAATGCAGGGCGGCACCGCCCATCAGCTGCACATCGAAATGGCGCTGACCAATGACACGGAAAGAGGCTTCGCGAACAACGGCGAACGCTTCCACCAAGATGTCGTCAAGGGTCTCGCCCTTGGCTAAACGCTCGCGGAACTCAACGGTCTTGCCTTTGAGGGCGTCATCGGAGAGAGCCTCCATGGCGGGAGCAAGAGCATTGATTTCGGGAACGAGGCTCTGCAGGGCCTTGACCCGCTTGCCATCGCCAGCCCTGAGGACGCGGTCGAGAACTTTCATGTGACCGCTAAGCCTATCTGTGGACCCCTCTGAGCCAGTTCGCAGGAACCATAAGAAGACGGTAAGACTGCCAATTATGAGCCAGAGAACTGTCGATGCCGTGATCTTTGACCTTGGCGGGGTCATTATGAAGAACGGAGGGCCCCGAGACTTCACACGGCGCTACCCCGACCATGACCCTGCTGTTGTCGCCGAGATTGTGATGGGTCCGCACCATCTCGATACCGATCACCAGTGGCATCGACTAGAACGCGGCGAGATCACCATGGACGAGTGCCGCGCTCTCACAAAAGACATGCTCGACGCCGCCGGCATCGTTGCCACCGCACCCGCACCTACCACTAGTGGCGGTGCGTTCAATTTTCAGCTCAATGACGAGATGGTTGCATTCATCCATGACCTGAAATCAGCCGGACTCCCCATTGCCATATTGACGAACAACGTGAGGGAGTTCCGCGAGATGTGGTGGCCCCTGATGGATTTTGAAACCGTCTTCGACGCCATTGTCGACAGCCACGAAGTCAAGATGCGCAAGCCAAACCCCGACATCTACCACTTGACCATGAATCGCATTGGCGCCACTCCCAATCGCACCGCATTCCTCGATGACCTTCGCGCAAACGTTGATGCAGCTTCGGCACTTGGCATGCACGGAGTGTGGGTCGAAGAAGATGCCAGTGGCGCCATTGCAGCAGCTCGCGCTCTCAGCGGATTGCTGTAGCTACTTCACCCAACTCACTGCGATACACACCACCTGAGTTGCACCGCCGCTGACTAACGCTTCTGCACATGCACGCAGTGTTGCCCCCGTCGTCATGACATCATCAATCACCCAGATGCACTTGCCGTGCAACCCTGGCCGCGAGACAAACGATGGACGCGACAACCGTTCCGTTCGACCACTCCCCGTTTGACGCCCCTCATTATCGCGACGCAGTAGTCGTGCATGTCGAGCTCCTATATGTGCAGCAAGATGACGTGCGATGAGTTCTGACTGATCGAAACCACGCTTGTGTCGTCGATGCATAGTCGTCGGCGCCCACGTCACAACATCACATCTGTCCTGGCCATCCAATTCGTCCACCATCAATGACGCCAAGTCATTCGCCAGATGCTTCTTCTCTTGATATTTGAGTTGCAGAATCGCCTGACGCACGTTGCCCACGTGTTCAAACAAGCCCACATAGTGGACAATCGATAATGAACCATCACGTGCTTGCAAGATTTCTGTACGGTGTATCTCCATGTCCTCGTCTCACACTGTTACGCCGCGTCCACTTCGTGAGCGGACCGCAGAACGCCTTCTGCGATGTGTGATTGGCCTTGCATGTTTCGGCATCGGAATCGCCTTTTTTGTGAAATCAAGCCTCGGCGTTCCCCCTTGGGATGTTTTCCACTCAGGTATCTCGAAGCACACTGGCCTCGGCCTGGGCACGGTGCTCATCATCGTTGCGTTCGCCGTGTTGCTCTTGTGGATTCCCTTGCGGTTGCGGCCCGGCATCGGCACAGTATTGAACGCCGTGCAGATTGGCCTCGTTGAGAACATCGCAGAAGGTCTCTTGCCAGATACTTCCAACATGGTTGTTCGTTTCGCCTTCATGGCAACCGGCATGATTTGTATTGCAGCCGGTTCTGGCTTTTATATCGGTGCGGAATTGGGCTCTGGCCCTCGCGATGGCCTGATGCTTGGACTCAACATGCGTTTTGGCATCAGCGTGCGACTCGCTCGCACTCTCGTTGAAGTCACTGTGATGATCATCGGCATCTTTCTTGGCGGAAAGATTGGGCTTGGCACGTTTGTGTTTGCCTTCGGGATTGGTCCGCTTGTGCAAATCACATTGAAACTTTTCCGCATGTCAAATGCCCAGGTAGAGGCTGCAGAAGGCGAAGCAATCGAGCAGTAACGCAGAAATACAAAAGGCCCGGATGACTGAGTCATCCGGGCCTTTTGTTGTAAACAGCTAGTTCTTAGTAGCGGTAATGCTCTGGCTTGAATGGGCCAGCAGGGTCCATGTCCATGTACTCAGCCTGACCATCAGTGAGTTGCGTGAGCTTCACACCAAGTGCGTCAAGGTGTGCACGCGCAACCTTTTCGTCAAGATGCTTTGGCAACACATACACACCCAATGGGTACTTCTCGAGGTTGTTGAATAGCTCAATCTGTGCAATGACCTGGTTGCTGAAGGAGCAGCTCATCACGAATGATGGGTGACCAGTTGCACAACCGAGGTTGACCAAGCGTCCTTCTGCGAGAACGATGACTGAGTGACCGTCAGGGAATGACCAGAGGTCTGTTCCTGGCTTGAGCTCATCACGAGTTGCACCACTACGTGCGAGTCCCGCCATGTCAATTTCATTGTCGAAGTGGCCAATGTTGCAGACAATCGCGTTGTGCTTCATTCCTGCCATGTGCTCGGCGGTGATGATTGCCTCATTGCCTGTTGCTGTCACGAAAATGTCAGCTTCAGCCAATGCGGACTCGGTCGTGTTGACTTCGTAGCCCTCCATTGCAGCCTGCAATGCATTGATGGGGTCGATCTCTGTCACGATCACGCGTGCACCCTGACCACGAAGGCTCTGGGCACAACCCTTACCAACGTCACCATAGCCACACACAACTGCGAGCTTGCCGGCGATCATGACGTCGGTTGCGCGGTTGATTGCGTCAATCAATGAGTGGCGGCAACCGTAGAGGTTGTCGAACTTGCTCTTTGTCACTGAGTCGTTCACGTTGATTGCAGGGAACAGAAGTTCGTTCTTCTCTGCCATCTTGTACAGACGCTTCACACCAGTGGTGGTTTCTTCGGTGACACCCTTGATCGAAGCAGCCATCTCTGTCCACTTAGATGGTGTCTCTTTCAATGAGCGCTGCAAGAGGCCAAGAATGAGCGCGAGCTCTGGGTTTGACGCACTTGTTGGGTCAGGAACTGCTCCAGCCTTTTCAAACTCAACACCCTTGTGCACGAGCAATGTTGCATCGCCACCGTCGTCAAGAATCATGTTTGGCAGATCACCATTTGGCCAGGTCATCATCTGCTCGGTGCACCACCAGTACTCCTCCAACGTCTCGCCCTTCCAAGCGAAAACAGGAACACCCTGTGGATCTTCTGGTGTGCCATTGGGTCCGATGACAACTGCGGCTGCAGCATGATCTTGTGTTGAGAAGATGTTGCAGCTTGCCCAACGCACTTCGGCACCCAACTCAACGAGTGTCTCAATGAGAACAGCTGTCTGAATGGTCATGTGCAATGAACCCGAGATACGAGCACCCTTCAATGGCTTTGATGGACCGAATTCTTTGCGCAGCGAACGAAGGCCGGGCATTTCGTGTTCAGCGAGATGGATTTCCTTGCGACCGAATGGTGCAAGGCTGAGGTCTGCGACGCGATAGTCACGACGGGCAGCGAGATTGGACATAGGGGCTCCTTAGAGTCAACCCAACAACTGTGTTGAGTATGGAACGATCGGGGCTGGGGCCAACTGGCACCGCTCTGTACAGCCCGATCGGGTTCTCACCCTAGCCAATTTTGGGGGCTAGAAGGTGGGATTGAGACCCTGAGAAGAGATGATCCCTTGCAAACGTTGAGCTTCTGAGTCAGTGATTGCGCTTGATTCTTGAATCAACATGACGGGGATGCCGTCAATCACTGGATACGAACGCTGCAGTCGTGGGTTGAACAAGAGATTCTCTGATTCAACAAACCACAAGGGGCCCTTGTCCTCTGGACAAGCCAGGATGGTGAGAAGTGCAGGGTCAATATTCAAGAGAGAGTCCTTGTCGTTGTTATTCATGTCAGATCGATGTCACTAGTGAGAGAACTTCTGCAACGTGATTGTCGCAGTCATCGCGGGTAGATGCTTCCAAATTGAGTCGCAGCAACGGCTCGGTATTTGATGGTCGAAGGTTAAACCACCAATCACCACAATCAACAGTGAGGCCATCAATCCAGTCCTGCGGCATCGACTTGTACTGCTCAGCAACAGCCTTCATCACCACGTCGGCATCATGGACACTGGTATTGATTTCGCCGCTTGCTTCATAGCGCTCGAATGGCTGACGAAGAGTCGACAACACGGTGTCGGCTCGAGAGAGTTCCTGCAGCATGAACATCGTTGCGATGATGCCAGAGTCGGCGCGGTAATTGTCGAGGAAGTAATAGTGCGCGCTGTGCTCGCCACCAAAGACAGCACCTGTCTCTGCCATCACTTGCTTGATGTTGCTGTGACCCACTTTTGTGCGAACGGGCACTCCGCCATTTTCACGAATGACCTCAGGGACACTGCGAGAACAAATCAGGTTGTACAACACCGTTGCTCCTGGGTTCGCACGCAGTACACCAGCAGCCAAGATTGCCGTTGTCGTCGAACCAGACAAACCGCGACCTTTTTCATCAACGACAAACACACGATCCGCATCTCCGTCAAAGGCAAGCCCAATATCAAAGCCGCCACTGACAACACGCGCCTGCAGGTCACGTTGATTCGCGGGCTGAATCGGGTCGGCGGGGTGATTCGGGAATGTTCCGTCAAGTTCTGGATACATCACTTCAAGTTCAATCATCGGCAAACGCTCAAAGACAATCGGGACGATGAGTCCGCCCATGCCATTTGCGGTGTCCGCAACAATCTTCATTGGCTTGATGCTGTTGATGTCAATGAATGACACAACATGATCTGCGAATTCATCCAGCATGTCGCGTTCAGTGCGCGAGCCTGGCGTAGCGACAGGCTGTGGACCATTCCCAGCAAGAACGTCTTTCGCTGTGTCACGAACGGTGGCCAAGCCAGTATCGATTCCCACAGGACGTGCACCAGACAAGCAGAACTTGATGCCGTTGTATTGAGCCGGATTATGCGATGCGGTAAACATCGCGCCGGGAGCGTCAAGAGAGCCCGCTGCGAAATAAACAAGATCTGTACTTGCAAGACCAAGGTCAACGATGTTCTTTCCTCGCGACATCACACCGTTGGCAAAAGCTTCCGTCAACGATTCGCCGGTTGTTCGCATGTCACGAGCCACCAAGATGGTTGATGCATCAACAAATTCAGCAAAGGCGACACCTAACGCAAACGCAACGTCATCGTTCATTTGGTCTGGAGTCGTGCCCCGCACGTCATATGCCTTGACTATGTGGTCAAGGACCGCAGGGTCTGTACTCATCAAGATGAGAGGTTATCTGTGTCTGCTTCAGCGACGGATGACCCTTCCGAAACGCTTGGTGGCATTGCAGTTCCGTAACGAACCCGACGACGGAACATAAAGACAACAAGCACAAGGCCTAAGAACGTCAACAAGTACGACGAACGATCAAGCCGCGACGGTTCATACGAAAGCGAAACGTTCGTATTAGTAGGTACAACAACCATCATGTTTGGCGCTGCTCGATACACCGCTTGTGCACCCTTCACTTTCCAGTTCGGAAAGTAACTCACCTTGACAAGTACAGGAGTACCTATTTTGTCGACAGAGAAAGAAACCGACTCTGTCCCGATGACCACGTTCGACACCTTTGTTGGCTCGATTGCTGTCTTATTGACGGTCTCCGTGGGAACGACAATGTCAACTTGACGCCCGGGCTGACCTTCTTCACCAATCTTTCGATCAATGTCTGCTTCGACATTAATTTCTTGCCATTCCTTCGGCCCATCTGCGACCGGCAATGCGTTCCACTCTTCTTCATGTTGAAAGTAAGAGGTTCCGATTTCTAGCCACCGTTCACGTGGATCGCCTTCACGGGGATTGACAACAACTGGCTGCACTGTCAGTGGTTCGACCAAAGAAGTTGTCGCTAACTCATAGACATGCCACGGACCGCTCGTGCCCACCTTCGTCAGTTCAGTTTGCGTATCAGCTTTCTGCACTGCCTCAGGTGTATACGCCATGTAATAACGGATGCCCAGCAGTCGCATGTACTTCACACCCTTCGCAGGGTCATTGTTGTCGTATCGAAGTTCCCGCACGGGATTGCTGCTTTGTTTGGAAAGAGCTGCTGCTGCAATGAAGTGATACGGCGTTGTGCCCGCGGCTTCAAAGAACAGCCCTTCCATTGAACCAATGCACCCATCAGTCCAGAACGGCAGCAACATCAACGCCATCGTGGTTCCGTACTTGTTGAGATCAGAATTGTTCTCCCACAGCGCACGACCACATCCGTGAGCGGGGTCCTTGCCCAACTCTTCCATCTTTTTCACGATGCCGTGATACTCGCCGTACGACGCTTTCCCCTCGTAGCCCTCAAAGTTCCAACGCGCCCAGCCATCACTAAATGCTCGAGCAGCAGGGAACTTCAGCGGCCCCCATGCGTAACTCGTAGTGGTGCCGTCCGAAGTCAACTTTGCAAATGGCAGTGCTTGATACCGAACACCAATGACGACCAAACAGAACAATGTCATCACCCAGAGAATCGATGTTCCCACTGCGGTGCGAGGCGTCGACGACACATTCTCTCTTCCACGCTCCAACGCAATAACTCGCAAGAGATACACCGCAACTTCATAGACACCAATTGCCGCCAGCATGTATCGCAAGAGATAGATGAACGGAAGAATGCGCGGGTTCCATAAAAGACCAATAACGGGGAGTCCACCTTGAGCAACCTTGACACCCACCATCAATATGGCGATGTAGACACCCATCCAGATTCCCATGACGCGCCGGCGAGCAAGTGAGCCGGCGAAACCAGCAATGGCAAGGGCCATGATCAATACATCCCAGAACGGATTCAACGGGAAGTACATCTCCCACATGGAAGTGAAAGAGCCACCACCAGGTTCTGAGCCGTACTTCATATCCGTCATGAAGGCATGGCCACCCAAGAATGGGACAACCCAAAAAGCCGACAACAAAATGGCGCAGCCAATGGTGATTGCACCAGCACGCAGTCGCTGACGATCGGGCTTCATCAACATCATCACTACTGCGCCACCGAAGACAAACATCAACACGATGCCATGACTTAGAGCAGAGAGTGCGATGAAGATCGCCGCCCATGCGCGGTGTTTCCCATCATCCATTACTCGCGCAAAGAAACCAAGACCCACCATGGCGAATGCGAGTGCAATGGAGTGCGAAAACTCTCCCGCCATCGTTGAAGGGATGTTGCCACCGTAAATAGTGAAGCTTTCATCAAGCAAGAACAGAGTTGCGCCAATCACCATTAACTCTGGAATGGGATACGCAAGTTTGGCAATACGGCCCATGAAGTGAACACAGAACGGGAAGGCCACCAACCCTGAAATAACAATGAGTTTGAATGCAATGCCATATGGCAGTGCAATGTCGAGAAAGACAATGGCGAGCGCAGGCACCACCATGTAGAAGCGGTACGCAGGAAGCCCCGAATACCAGTCCATGCTCCAACCCGTGAGACGCCAGTGCGGCAACAGCACATCACGCAAATACGCAGGACCCCACACGTGCGCACCCATATCGCCACCAGTCGGCGTGTTGTTCTGCAACACAAGACCCGGATGAAGGATGGAAAGAATGATCAGTGTTGCGCCAAGGACAACAGCTGTCGTGCTCATCGATTTAAATGTCGCAACCCAGTCGGACTCACCTGCAGGACTGTCCACTGGCTCGTCAAGGCGCTCCACGACAGCGGCATCTTCGTTGCTATTCATAATTCCTACTTCACGAGAACAAGTATTAAACCTGCGGCGTTAAACGCCATGTGCGTCACAATGGGTAGACCAAGTGTGGCAGACCGCAGACGGGAATAACCCAGCACCAAAGCAAATGCGAAAAGACCGGGGAACTCAATAAGCGACATGTGAATTCCCGCAAAGATCACTGATGTGCCGATCAGAGCAACTGCAGTGCCCGCGGTTCTCTGTAAATGTGTCTGCACCGCACCGCGATACACGATCTCTTCCACGATGGGCGCTCCCACGACCACGACCAGAACGAGAACTACTACCCATGCACCGGGCGCTGTGTTTGTCAGGTCTGTTGCTCGTTGTGAAATGTCATCAAAGGAGAACGAGTCGGGGAAAAGTTTCATCAGTGGCCAATTCACCACGTTCATCAAGATGTATTGACTGGCGAATCCGAGAGGGACACCAATGGCAATATCTCTGGTCGAGACCCAGTTACTCAATGATCGAGTGGCTGACCGTTCTTCGTACGGAAGGTATCGCGGGACTGCAAAGAGCAACACAGACCACATTGCTGACACAGCGACTGCAGTTGCCCAGATGGGAATCTGAGTTTGATCGACATCTCCCCTGCCCGTGAGAGCCAATGCCACCATCAGTGCAACATTGGCGCACAGATACATTCCGAGCCAGATGAAGAGCCCCTCAAAGAGGTTCGGACGACGACGCCCCAACGTATTCATGAGTTAGCCAGCGAGGCGGCCAGCGCCGTACACATGGGTCCGTTGACGACGGTCCTCGAGGTGCCAGCCCGAAGGTGGCTTCAAGCGATTGGCATGCTGATCACATAAGTCATATGAATGTGGGTCCCGTTCGGGCCATAAATCGTCCAGCCACACCTGTGAGCGCCCGTATTGGTACGTGAGGGTCACAGATGCATGATGAACACAGCCCTGACGAGTGCATTGCCTTGCCATGTGAAAAACGGTACTCATCGGCGCCCCTCATTTCGGCGATACCGAAGGAACTACGACAGAACAGCCCCGTAGCATGAGGTCATGAGCGAGATGCCCCCGCCACCCCCACCACCACGCAACCAACCTCAGCGCAATCCGCTGAAGGGGATGCGTGACCAGAAGCCAGGCTCCGAGGGGAAGCCCCCCATGCCCAAGTGGGCCATCTGGGCAATTGTTGGCGCAGTCATGGTGTTGGCATTCGGTAGCCAGTTCGTTTCCCAGCCCACAGGCGAAAAGCTCAGCTACAAGGAATTCCTTGTGCAGGTGCAAGAAGGCAACGTCAAGGACGTCACCATCAACAACGCCACCAACATCATCTCTGGTGTCCTCACTAATGGCGGCAAGTTCACAACCACAGGTGCAGTGCAACTGAGCGACTCCGACGAACAGCTTCTCAAGCAAAACGGCGTCGACTACAACTTCAAGACACCACAGCCCAATTGGCTCACCAGCCTCTTGCCCATCATCTTGCCGTTCGCGTTTGTTATTGCGTTCTTCGTGTGGATGCAGCGTCGTGCCATGGGTCAAGCAGGCAGCATCATGTCTGTTGGCAAGAGCAAGGCAAAGGCGTATCAAGCCGACAAGCCCTCCACCACGTTCACCGACATCGCCGGATATGACGGCGTCAAGATGGAAATCAAAGAAGTCGTCGATTTCCTTCGCATGCCAGAACGTTTCAAAGAAATTGGTGCTCGCGTACCAAAGGGCATTCTGCTTGTAGGCCCTCCAGGTACAGGCAAGACTCTCTTTGCACGTGCCGTTGCTGGTGAAGCCGGAGTGGGTTTCTTGTCAGTGACCGGTTCTGACTTCATGGAAATGTTTGTTGGCGTTGGTGCAAGCCGTGTACGCGATCTGTTCCAGCAGGCGCGCAAGATGGGCAAAGCCATCATCTTCATTGACGAAATCGATTCCATTGGCCGTAAGCGCGGTGCTGGTCTCGGCGGCGGTCACGATGAGCGTGAACAAACTCTCAACCAGATGCTCTCTGAGATGGACGGATTTGAGACCACAGAAGGAATTGTCATTCTTGCTGCGACCAACCGTCCTGACGTTCTCGACCCAGCGCTCTTGCGCCCTGGTCGATTCGACCGTCAAATCATTGTTCCTCTTCCTGAGTACGAAGAACGACTTGCCATCTTGAAGGTGCACTCACGCGACAAGCGCATGGGCCCTGATGCCGATCTCGACACCATGGCAAAAGCATCACCAGGAATGTCTGGCGCAGATCTTGCAAACTTGGTCAATGAGGCGGCACTGTTTGCAGTGCGTCGTGGGTCAGTACAAATCGAAAGCGTTGACTTCGAGAATGCACGTGACCGAGTCGTCATGGGCGCACGTCGTGAAAGCTTGGTTCTGAATCCAGAAGAAAAGCGCGCAACAGCAATCCACGAAGGTGGACACGCGATTCTTTCAATCGTGCTGCCCCACGCTGACCCACTGCACAAGGTCACCATCCTTCCTCGAGGCATGGCGCTCGGTGTCACGTGGTCTCTTCCTGAAGAGCGCCACACGTACTCACGTGAATACTTTGAAGACCTCATCTGTAAAGCAATGGGTGGCCGCGTCGCAGAAAAGATTGTCTACGGACATCTCAACTCCGGTGCAGCAAACGACCTCGAGCAGGCAACTTCTATCGCGCGTCGCATGGTGCGCGAATGGGGAATGTCCGACAAGGTGGGCCCGATGGCCTGGAACGGTCAACAGCAGGTCTTCCTCGGGGAAGATCTCATGACCAGCGGGCGTGAGTACAGCGATTCCACTGCACAACTTCTTGACGAAGAAACATCACGCATCCTTCATGAGCAAGAGCAGCGCGCGCACAACTTGTTGACACGTCACCGCAAGGGACTCGAACTTGTTGCTGAAAAGTTGATGGAAGACGAGACGATTGATGGTGCAACAGTTGGGCGCATAGTGCAAGAAGCACAAGGCGAAACAGCAACCACCAGCGCCTAGATCACACGCCTTAGCAGCGTGTGATTAATGACTACTGCACGGGTCCGGGGTTGAACCAGGCTCGCGACATTCGGCCACTGCTGCCCATAAGTCTTGTGCCTTCATCGGCCCCAAGAAACTCTTTTGCACAACGCCGCGATGATCGACAATGACCAAAGTCGGAACTGCATCAATCTTGTAGCGCTTGTGCAAAGCAGGGTCATCGACGTAGTCAATTCGCTGCACGGCAACTTCGTGTGAAGCCAACACCATTGCCTTGTTCGCTACATCTGCACATGCATCACATGTGGCCGAGGTGAAGATGGCAACGAGCCATGGTGTCTCTGGTGAGACAAAATCTCCACGATCCAACTGAGTGGGAATCTGATAGCCACCCTGTGTTGGGGCATCTGCTTTTCGGCGACGCAACACCAGTGACACGCCAACAGCCACGAGCATCGCGATAACAACAAGTCCGACTTGAGTCACTTTTCCCTCACTGGCAATGCACCCACGATGCCAAATCCGACAAGGCCATGACCGCGCGTTGTCCGGCGCTGAATCACGACAGGCACTGTTGCCGTAATCACTACTTCGCCTTCATTGACACCTTCAGGCACATCCAAGCTGATCAGCGACGCAGCACCAAGAGGAACGTTGACCAAATTAGGCAAATCAATCAACCCGCCGGGACCCACTGCAGACATGGTGAATGTTCCATCCACTGCAGTTGTATTCAAAATGCTGAGAGCGTTCCGCGCACCTTTAGCCAGACCACTTGGAATTCTCCATTTTGATGCCGCAAGACCTGACGGAATCCCATTGGTCATCGCGGTAAAGAAACTTCCACCCGTTCGTTGACTAAGTACGTGCTCGACGATGACGCGAGAACCATTCAGCGTGGAGACAACCATTGCATGGTCGCCTTTTGGCAGATCAGCGATGTTGTCAGTGTTGATGTACACAATGCCACCTGCTGGGATGTCCACCGATTGCGAAGGTACAGAAGCATTCAACGCCGCGTCGGTGGTCGCACCGTTCGTGATTCCTTCTCCGAAGAATGCAACGTTCAACTGAGCATCACGCTTTGACGGATTAAAGACAACAAGTTGCTCAGTGACCTGGGCACCTGTTCGACCAGATGTAAACCACCAGTCCCCTAACGCTTCGGGAACACCGACAGACGTCGAATAGCCCAGTCGTCCGCCACCCATGAAGTGCTGCATACGCGACGCCACAATCTGGCCAGTGGTTGCAATGACTTCAACTGCAATCTGTGGTTCGTTCGCCGCTCCGACATCTGCCATTGAAAGACTCTTTGATGACTGAGCTGGAAGAATGACGCCTTGCAGGTTGGCCGGTGTACGACGACCTTCTGCTGTCGTGTACGACACGTTCACAACAGCGCTCTCCGGATACGGATTGATAAGAACAATGCGTTGGGTGGAACCCTCCGCGGTGAAACCATCCGCGAAATACCACGTGTCACTCGTTTGGGACACACACTGCGAAGTCACGTCGCCTGCGGCATACACAAGCTGTTGCTCCACGGTGCCGATTCCACCGATGATCTCAACAACAGGGACAACAACTCCAACAGTCCTGCCGCGGAGAATGTCGACCGACAATCTGTCTCGCGGCGGTACTGAGATGTTTTGGTATTCAGCAGGACCATCACTGAGCAAGCTCAACGTTGCAGTGATGGCAACATCACTGGGGTTAGCGAAAACAACCGAAGCGCCATCAAGCCCATCGCCCGCGGCAGCGCCTGGACAAAACCAAGAGGTACTGATGCGATTGCCCGAAACAGCTTGTGGGAAACCGCCCAGTGTGACTAAGCCTGATGCAGCACCAATTGGGGCATCTCCACCTTGACGATCAATCACGACCACCGCAGCGCCGGCCGCAATAATCAAAAGTGTGCCGACAATTCTCCGAATGATGTTCATGATGGGACTCCATCAGGGAGAACGATGGCGGGTTCGCCAGACACCACAGCAGCAACTGGTTGGGTCCGACGGAAAGAATACTTGCGTCGCGAGAACGCAATAAAGATCACAAGACACCAGGCAACAAACTGAATAAGCACAAGGAGTGTATGTACTGACGTTGTCTGAAAAGAAACAACTGCACGACCGGGAGCTGCAATGTCGTATGCAGTAGTGAGACCAAAGGCAGGACGTGCGGGGACTTCAACTCCGTCAACGGCGACAGTCCAACGCGAAGTAAAGGGCATAGCAAGATGCAAGGTGCCAGCGGCAACATCTGCCACCACCGTTGCATCGGCACGATCCGTCGCTGGCAATGACACAGCCCCACTGATGTTTGTTGCGATCATCGAAGTCGCTCCGGCGAGTTTGCTGCTTTCAGACCCAGCGGCAGTGAGAACCGACTTCACCGGCACCCATGCAGTGTTTTCAAAGACAACAAGATCGGGAGACGCAAATTTGCGACGCAAATCAAGTTGACGCGAAAGCGCTTCCACCAAACCGGCTGGTTCAGCAATTGGATCAGAACGAGTCGACTGACCACCGTCAATGATGGGGACAACGATGTAGCGAACAGACAATGGTGCAAGCAACCGACCAGCACGCGATGTCTGCCCACGAACGATTCCGTACATCGCCGCTACTGCATTGTCGCGGGTACGCGTTGGAGGAGTCTCCCAATACTCGTCCACTGATGGCGTTGCGCCATTCACGACCGAATACGAAATTCCCCATCCAAAGTTGATGGGGGCGCCAGGCAGCACACGAGAGTCACCAATAAACAAGGTGCGATAGTTGCCCGCAGTTTGCGCATCAGGAAGTTGCGCCAATAGCTGTGGAAGAGCAAGAGAAGGCTGGTTCCACGAGCCGTTGATTGAGTTCACCGCTGCTGGGAAGAGCCCGACAGCGAATGCAAGGCCCACCAAAGCCCCCAACGGCTGACGCCAACTCAACCGACCTCGATTGAGGTCAAGAGCAAGAGATGCACCCATTGCGCCCGCACTGATTGCGATACCAAGAGCAACTGGGACCAACATGAGCCCAGGCTCAGCGGCGTGTACTGGCAAGAGCGCCGAATCGTCGAGCACTGCGAGCAACATGCCGATGACAACCAATGATGCTCCGCGCAATGTCCACGTTGCTCGTGCGCCACGCACCAAGAACAGTGCACCAACAACTGCTGCATACAAACCAACACTGAGAAGGGATAAGGAGAATCCACCCACTGCGAAACGAACTAAGCCCCACAGTCCGATGTTGCGCCCCGAGTCGACGGGTGCACCCGACAACGCCTCCCACCAACCGTTTCGAACATAGGTGCCAGCCCACGGAAGGTTCAATGCGATTCCTGAGAGCAATGCCAAGGAGGAGATTCCTATCCAGCGACCTGCCCAACGAATGTGTAGCCCCTGCGTCAGTGTTGTCACGCCGATGACGCCGGCGACCAACGGCAGCACAATGACAATTCCTGGTTCAAACGCAAAGGTGACAGCGACCAACAACACCAATGTTGCGAACCACCGTCTCCAAACAGATGGATCAACAATGACCATTGCTTCTTTCGGGCGCGCATCATTGATGTCGGCGTGGCCGACCAACATGCGCAACAAGTGCAACATCCACGGCGCCACTGCATACACCAGCAATGTCCCCCAACGCCCCGCCGCAATCGATGCGTATCCCAAGGGAACAGCTGCGTATGCCGCCGCACTTGCGATACGAGCACCACGAGTTCCCATCACTGATGCAAAGCGCCATGCCCCGAGCCAGCCGACAAAAGGCAAGAGAACAATCATCAACGTGTTCGCCAAGCCCATGTTGCCTAAGGCGGCCACACCAGCGACAGCAGTCAAAGCAATGCCGGTTGGCAACGATGACACTTGCCCAAACCCTGCACCCCACCATCCGGATGCATATGAGGACACCACATCGCGAACAGAAGAACTAAAAGGCACCATCTGACCAACAGATACTGAACCGTTCAACAACAGTGAGCGCGAGCCGATAATCAACATGAGGACCAGCGTTGTCCACAAAATGTAGGAACCACGTGGCGGCGCTTCTTTCACATCACTTGGTAACTGAGACTGTGCAAGACCAGCGCGACGAGCACGACGTCGGAAGTAGGACGCTAAGTGAGATGTTCCGCGAAGTTGTAATGCACGAACTTCGTCACCGTCAACCAAGCGATATTCATGCACCGCATCACGTCGACGCTTTATCTCGCCAGCACCAAACGGGAGTGTCAAGACAGCGCGCAATTCCGCCCACGCTCGTGATGCGCGACCAGTAGACAACAACAACACACTGCGCACAATGGTGAGAAGCACAGTCTCTATAAGAATGAACGGCAATTGAGCGCGAGATGAAAGAGAGACCGAAGTTCGTACTCGTGTGCTCTCGACTTCTGTATCGGAGTACACAAACCATTCTTCGGAAGTGCGGTCGAGCATTGATTCGCGATGTCGAGCAACTGCACTCGGCACGACGACAACACGAGCACCGGTTGTGTGGAGACGCCAACACAAATCAAGGTCACTGCCAGACGAATGGACGCTGGCATCAAAACCACCCACTGTCCGGAAGAGGTCGGCTCGGACTAACAAACATGAACCCGGCAAGACAAACACGTCCTGCACCGCATCATGTTGTTCCTGATCCAGTTCGCCATCGTCGGCATATGGCAGTTGCACACCAAAACGGTCAACAGCAACGCCCACCGACTGAATCATCTTCGGGTTATCCCAATGAACAATCTTCGGACCAACAGCACCAGCATTTGATCGATACAACTCATCTACAAGGCACGTAATGGCATCAGGGGCCAAAGCCACATCATCATGAAGGAAGCAGAAGAACCCGCTGTCGCCCTGAACCAGCTGAAGAACCGTGTTGCATGCAGCCGCATATCCGGGGTTTGAACCCAAGTACCGCACGACCGCCTGAGGCAACTCTGTCTCGACAATGTCGAGAACTTCACGTGCTCCTGCGTTCTCGCTGGTCCCCGTCAACAAGGCCAGAACCTGCAACGAGGCATAGTCCTGCGCTGCGAGAGCCCGAAGGGACTCTGTTAACCAGTCGCCCGGTTCGTGGATGACCATAACGGCCACCACGGGGGGCTGGGAAGGGGAAACCTGTGGCTCTGACACGTCCCTGCGAGGCTAGTGCGAGGCCTGATACCCCCCGAGGCAGAGGCCTCTAACCCTTGTGACATACGGCAGGTAGCAGAGTGCTTGCAACAGTTAGCACCTCTCAGTACGCTTGCCCCATGACGAAGTTGCCTCATATCTCGCTCCCCAGTATCGACCTCTCCAAGGTCACCGGACCTGTCCTCAGCAAATTGCCTCTCGACAAGCTCCCCAAGGTGGAGATTCCAAAGATCACTCTTCCGCAGCTTCACTCGGTTGACCTCACCTCTCTTGACCTCAGCCGTCTTAACCCAAATGCCGTGATGTCGATTCCCGCCGTCAAGCAAGTCACCGAAGTGGGCTACACCGCAGTGGGCTTCGCAGTTCTTGGTTTTCAAAAGGCTCAAGTCCGTCGTCGTGAATTAATCGAATCCATCAAGGCACGCACCAACACCGCGCAATAGCCATTGCATAACGGAACATGGTGAACAGCCAGTCCCGCAACTAACCTGCCTACGTGACCGAGGCGACTATTCCCCCTGATCTAACAGGGCCCAAGAAGGCGCCACTGCCAGAAGGAATTTTTCCGGTAGGTATCGGAATTTTCATTTCTGGCATTACGTCGTACGCCTTTTTCAAAGTCGGTCAGCTCGCTTTAGGCAAGGAAGACTTCAAACCACTTGTTGCTTTGTGGTTCATCACCTTTGCATTGGTTCCAGGTTTCTTGATTCCCGTTGAACAGGAAATCGGACGTGCGCTTGCTCATCGCCGCGCACTCCTCCAAGGTGGACATCCGGTCATTCGCAAAATGGTGCCCCTTGCATTCGGACTTGCAGCATTGCTGGTTGTCCTTGTCGCTGCACTTTCCCCATTGCTCACGAGCCAGATGTTCGAGGGCTACTGGCTTGTCACCATCGCACTCATCTTCACGATCATTGCGTATGTGCCCATGCATCTCTCCCGAGGGATTGCTTCGGGAATGGGACGCTTCGTTGCCTACGGCACCATCATGGGTGTTGATGGCGCAGTGCGAATTGTCGCATGCATTCTTTTGTGGCAGTTGAACGTCACATCTGTTGGGGCTTATGCATTTGTTATTGCATTGTCACCACTTGTTGCTGTCCTCGTTGTCTTCACTCGTGGTCAGACTCGCACTGAAGACGGACCAGAAGCGACGTACGCAGAACTCACACCCAACCTCGGCTGGCTTCTCCTCGGATCAATCTCGGCTGCTGCACTTGTGAATGCGGGCCCGATCGGTGTCGACATTCTTGCCAACTCTGATCAAGCCGTCATGGTGACTGCATTCGGAAACGGCGTGTTGATGTCACGCATTCCTCTGTTTTTGTTTCAAGCAGTGCAAGCCTCACTTCTGCCTCGTCTTGCACGACTTGCCGCAAAAGAAGACCACGATGAATTCCGTCATGGTCTCAGCTTGTTGCTCAAGCTGGTAGCCGGCGTTGCAATTGCGGGCACTGCTGGTGCGGCAGTACTAGGCCCCTGGGCGCTCACCATCATGTACAACGGCGGGCTTGATCGCCGCACACTGACTCTTCTTGCACTCTCGAGTGGCCTGTACATGCTTGCTCTTGCTGTTGCACAGGCAGTCATTGCCTTGCACAGTCACCGATGGGTTGCCATTGGCTGGCTCTCATCAATGGTCGCGTTTCTTATCGTGACAGCATTCGCTAGCAGCGACTTGTTCTTGCGCGTTGAACTCGGCCTTGTTGCAGGCTCTGCAGTTGCGCTCTCTGTGTTCTCATTTGCGCTCTACGAGCGCATGAAAGAGATGAACTAGTTCTTTACTCGCGCAGTCTCGATAGCGATGTCGTTCTGCACCATCATGCTGACGAGTGTTGGGAAGTCAACCTCAGGAATCCAACCCAGCTTTTCGCGAGCCTTTGTTGGATCACCAATGAGGAGATCTACTTCTGCAGGACGGAAGAAGCGAGGGTCCTGGCGAACATAATTGCGCCAGTCATCAAGACCCACTTCTTGGAACGCCAAGGTGAGGAACTCTTCGATGGAGTGTGTTTCGCCGGTGGCAACCACGTAGTCGTCTGGCTGATCCTGCTGCAGCATCATCCACATTGCACGCACGTAGTCACCTGCGTAACCCCAGTCGCGCTTTGCATCAAGGTTGCCCATGACCAATTCTTTTTCCACACCCAACTTGATGCGAGCAGCAGTATTTGAAATCTTGCGTGTCACGAATTCAAGACCACGACGTGGACCTTCATGGTTGAACAAAATGCCGGAGCAGGCATAGATGCCGTAGCTCTCGCGGTAGTTCACCGTGATGTCGTGACCAAACACCTTGGCGCAGCCATACGGAGACCGTGGGTGAAACGGCGTGAGCTCGCTCTGAGGAACTTCACGGACCTTGCCGAACATCTCTGACGATGAGGCTTGGTAGAAACGAATGGGGTTGTTCTGTGTGCCGCCCACCATGCGAATGGCTTCAAGCATGCGCAACACACCAAGACCAGTGATGTTGGATGTGAGTTCAGCTTGACCAAAAGAGATAGCCACGAAGGAAATAGCACCAAGGTTGTAGACCTCGTCGGGCTGCACGTACTCGAGGGCTGAGACCAAACTGGTCAGATCTGCAAGATCGCCAGGGACAAGTTCGACATATGGGAACTCATCGCGGATTTGCAATGCACGAGGGTTGTTCTGCCCCTTGAGCATGCCAAAGACTTCATAGCCTTTGCTGTGAAGGAATTCGGCTAAATGTTGGCCGTCTTGACCTGTGATTCCGGTGATGAAAGCGCGTGGCATCGGAAAGACCTCTTACTGGATGAATGGACCTGATGACTGTACCTTGCGGCTCCACTCAACGGGGTGAACCTCTGAATGCCCTACCCCCTACGCTTACGGGATGATCTTGGTTTTGGCAGGCGGCGTCGGTGCAGCGCGGTTTCTTGCCGGCCTCACCCAGGTTGTTGATTCCTCTGAGATTGTGACCATTGTCAACACCGGAGACGACACGGAACTCCATGGACTGTCCATCTCGCCAGACATCGACACCGTGACCTACACCGTGGCCCAAGCCATTGACCCCGAGCGAGGATGGGGATTGCGTAACGAAACATGGCGAGCAATGGAATCGCTCGAACGCTTTGAGTCAGTACGCCCTGAAGGGTCTCGTGCCGCACCTCGATGGTTCAACCTCGGTGACACTGACTTGGCCACTCACTTCTACCGCACCGCTCGCCTTCGAGAAGGAGCAACTCTTGCTGAAGTCACAGACGAGATTCGCCGTGCCTTTGGTGTCACATTCCCGATTCTTCCGATGTCAAACCAATCAGTGCGCACCTTGGTACATCTTGCCGATGGCCCTGTTTCATTCCAAGAATATTTCGTCAAGCTCCGCCACTCAGTTCCTGTCACCAGTGTGGAATTTGTTGGAACAGATATAGCGACCTTTGTTGATCCTGATCTCATCCGCACTGCCAACACCATTGTGATTGCACCATCAAACCCGATTGTGTCGATCGGCCCCATTCGCGCCGTCCGCGGCGTGGAAGAGTCTCTTCGTGCACGACGAGACGACATTGTTGCTGTCTCCCCCATCGTTGCCGGTGCTGCTCTCAAGGGCCCCGCTGATCGCATGCTCACAGAGCTCGGACATGAGCCAACGGTGGTAGGCGTTGCGCGCATGTACGCACCTATTGCTGCAACTCTTGTGATTGACGAACAAGATGCTCATTTGGCTGACTCAGTGGAACGCGAAGGTATGCGCTGTGTTGTCACTGACACCATCATGTCGAAACCTGGCGTCGCAGCGTCACTTGCACGAACAACGGTGCAGTCAACACCACAACAAGGAGGCATCACATGGCCCGCTTAATGGCATGGAGCGTCGAAGGCATCGGCGAGATAACACCAGGAATGCAAATTGGTGACGTCATCGTTGAAGCATGTGCCGGCGAGCCCAATGGCCCACTTCGTGACAATGACGTTCTTGTCGTCACACAGAAGATCATTTCCAAAGCCGAGAATCGCCTTGTTGCAATTGATGCCGATGATCCGGTGTCTCACAAGAAACTTGTTGAAGACGAAGCAGTACGCATCGTGCGTCGCCGCGGCGACCTCATCATCACCGAAACAAAACACGGTTTCGTCTGTGCCAACAGCGGCATCGACCTCTCCAATGTCGAACGTGGATACGCCGCACTTCTTCCGCTTGATAGCGACAGGTCTGCTCGACGTATCAGGGACATTGTGAAAGCAAAACTCGGTGTCAATGTGGGTGTCATCATCTCCGACACATTTGGTCGTCCATGGCGCAAGGGTCTCACTGACGTTGCTATCGGAGTGGCGGGCATCGCAGCAGTGGTTGACCTTCGCGGAACCGAAGATGCGCTCGGACGCGTGATGCAAGTGACTGAAGTGTGTGTTGCAGACGAATTGGCATCAGCTGCCGAACTGGTGATGGGCAAGTCAACAGGTGTTCCTGTTGCTGTTGTGCGTGGCGCAGACCCTCTGTGGTTCCGCGATGCATCGATGAGCGAAATTGTTCGCCCGCCGAGCGAAGACTTGTTTCGTTAACGAAGAGTGGAAAGACCTTCAGCCAATGGCGTGAAGGGTGACCAACCAAGCTGAATTCGTGCACGGACCGGCGACAACGACAAACGCACAACGTCATTCGGACGTGCAGCCGAGGTTCGCGGAACCGGAGACGATGCTCCACCCATGACTGACCACAGGTCAACAATGCTGGTGGCAACGCCCGTACCCACGTTGATGACTAATCCGCCTGCTCTGTCCAGAGATCGAGCAATTGCATCGACTGTGTCGTCAACATGCACAAAGTCACGCACTTGCTTGCCGTTGCCATGAACAATCGGAGCACGGCCATTCGCCAATGCGTCGGCAAAGGAAGCAACGACTCCGTCTTCAGGCCGTTGACGAGCGCCATAGACATTGGCCATTGCCAGCACCGTGAACTCCACGCCATGACGGTCGCGATACACCCCGTGAATATCTGCCGCAGCACGGGCCAACACTTCTTCGCTGGTGCGCGAATCATTGATGTGACCTTCTTTGATGGGAAGGTCACGCGCAGTCACTTCGCCATAAAGAAGAGCCGCAGGAATTCCGGTGATGACTTTAGAAACACCACCAAGACGTGCTGCCTCTAAGACTGCGACCGTCGATTGCATCGCAGTCATTGCGCCACTGAGGTGACTTTGCGATGGCGAGAACACTGCAAGGTTGACGATGACCGATGGTCGACGCAACGAGACAAGTTCAGCGAATTCAGCGGACAGCACGGAGATGTTCTGAAACTTGAATCGCCCAGATGCATTACGAGCTTCCGCAAGATTCGCAAGTGACCCAGTCGACAGATCATCAACGACATCTACTTCATGACCCTCGGCCATGAATCGGTCAACTAAGTACGAACCAATAAACCCTGCGCCACCACAGATCATGATTTTGCGGGTCGTCGACATCACGACTTCTGCTCTGGATCAGGAACTCGAGCATTCTGCAGATGCTCGCCAGCAGGAATCACAACTCCTGCACCAATCACACAATCTTTCAGTGACGATTCATCTGACACGCTTCCCATCACCATGGAGCGCTCAACACGAACTCGGTCACCCAAGACAGAACCTGCCAACAACACAGAATCGGTAACGACGCATCCGGCACCAACAACGCAGCCTTCACCGATCACGCTGTGCGTAATGGATGCCGATGCATCAATGTGGGCGTTCGCACCAATGGAAGACAAGATGCTCTGACGAGAGCCATCAATGAGGTCCAAGTTGGCCTTCAGATATGTATCGGGGCGTCCCGTATCTATCCAGTAATCGTCCGTGGGCATCGCACTTAATGTTCCGTCAGCAACCATGGCTGGAAACACGACTCGTTCAATAGAGATCTTTTGTCCAGCAGGAATGCGATCAATCACAGAGGGTTCCAACACATACGTGCCGGCATTCACCACGTTGCTTTCTGATTCACCCGGTGCCGGCTTTTCCACAAAGCGCTGCACCTTTCCGTCTGCGGTTGTTTCCACAACGCCATATTGCGATGGGTCATCAACGGGCGTGAGATGCAACGTACCTTCGGCGCCCTGCGCTTTATGAAAAGCAACAAGTGCAGCAACATCAAGATCACACAAGATGTCTCCGTTCATCACGACAAACGTGTCGGTGATGCCCGCATCGCGAGCAGCAAACGCAATTGCGCCCGCAGTATCAAGTGGCTCGGGTTCTACTGCGTAGTGAAGTTGCACTCCGGCACACATGCCGTCAGGGAAAGCTTCAAAGAAAGGTTCGGGCTTAAAACCAAGTGCAAGAGCAACATGAGTGACCCCAGCGGTACTGAGATGTGCGATGAGATGTTCGAGCTGGCGAACATTTGCAATTGGCAATAGTGGCTTTGGTGTGCTCAGGGTTAAAGGCCTCAGACGAGTGCCAAAACCTCCGACGAGAACAACCGCGTGCATCAGCCTGCCGTAGTGGTGGTTGCGCCCTTGACCGTGGTGGTCGTTGCGCCCTTCACCGTGGTGGTGGTGACACCGCCCATGTCGGCTGCACCCAATTCAGGCAAGTTTGCCGCTGACTTTGGCATCGGAATGTCCGCACCAGGTGCAGCAATGGCCATGGTAACTGCCATGCCATCTTTCTTGATGCGGATGTTGTTGAAGTCGGTGATGTACTTCTTTGAGATTTCGGAGTTGTCGTATTGGTCCCACACGACGACCTGTACTTGTGCCGCCACCATTTCGCCTTCAGCGTTCTTGCACTTCAGATCGGATGTCTTGTAGGACTCGCCATTGTTCTGGTTGGCTGGGAATGTGATTCCATCGGTTGAAACCTTCACGCCATAAGAGTCGAGGAACAATCCGAGCTTTGCGCGAGTACCTGTAGCCAGTGCTCCCGCGTGCCAGTGGATGACTCCGTCGTCATGGCTGTGAATGTTGTACTTCTGATACTCCGGCGTCACAGGCTCTTCAAGAGTGCCTTTGAGGTCATTCAAGAAACCATCGCACTTGTAGAAGCCATACGACACGTGCCAGTGATCGTTGATCGTGGGAGGGGTATTGCGGCTTGGTGCGGATTGACGTGAATACGCGATGAGCCCAGTTCCGAGGACGATGACAACCGCCATGATGGATGGGAAAAGAGTGCCGCCTTGGAAGCGCACTTTCTTACCCTTGCCCTTCTGAGCGAGACGGGCGACTTTTTTTGCTGATGAACCACTAGCCACGAGTAGGAAAGGCTACCCGTTGAGAGGTGCTAGAGGCGCTCACACTCCGATATCGGCGATTAATGAGAGATATGACTGCGCAACAGCAGCGGGTGAAACATGGGTTTCCACCCATTGTCGGCCCTTTCGCCCTTGTTCGCGAGCCTCATCAATGTTTGCCACCATGTGCTGAAGCGCAGCGGTAAACACTTCTTCGTCATCAGGCGCAACTGACACACCAGCTCCGCTGTGTTCAAGAATGCGAGTGACTTCCGTACCCGGATCAATCGCGGCCACCACAGGGCGAGCAGCAGCAAGAATGCTGTACGTCTTCGACGGGACACTGACGGCGCCGAGACCTGCCCGCAATGGAACGACATGAATGTCTCCCGACGCCAGGACTTCCCCCACTCGATCGCGCGGCTGGTATCCCGCAAATCTGATGTTTGGCAACCCCGCTGCTTGTGTTTCCAACTCTGCTCGCGCCGCACCATCGCCATTGATTACGAAGGTGATGCCGGGCATGTGCTTCGCTGCGTGCAACAACATCGTGAGTGACTGGGAGTACCCAACATTGCCGGCGTACATCACAACGATCTCGTCACCGATGTTGAGCTCTCGTCGGTACGGCGTCATGCGATTCATCGGAACAATGCGGTCTGCATCAACAAAATTAGGAATCACTGTGACTTTGTCGACGTGACGTGGCGACACCTTTGCCGCCACGTTGTCGCGCAGGTCTTCCGACAACACGACAACTGCATCTGATCGCTGATAACTCACCCGCTCTAGCCATCGTGCAGCCGAGATGATGCGTTTGTTTGTGATGGCACCAGTCTCAATTGCTGCATCAGGAAACACATCTTGAATATTGAAAATCGCCGTTGTGAATCGCAGTCGAGCAGCGAGCCAACCAGTGAGACCCAATGTGAGAGGCGGGGACATCGAAATGATTGCCGCGGGCCGTCGATGAATACCGCCCGCAAACAAGGTGCACACTCCGGCGATTGCGCTGAAACCAGCGAAACCAATTGCACGACGCAAAAGATTGCTCTTGCTCTTGCCTGGGAATGGATGCACACGGATGATGGAGCCCCATGCCGTGCGCTCTCGACGAACAAGTCGTCCTGTCCATCCTTCTTCGATGGCGTGTGTGCGATACCACGGCAACGAAGTCACAATATGAATGCGCCGACCCGCAGCAATGAATTCATCAACGATGCGTGTGATGACTTCGCCCGTGGGAGCAGTGTCGGGCGCAAAGTGCGGAACGAGAACGACAATCGGACGACTCATTGCCGACCATCCAAAGCGATGCGATATTGCTCGACCAAGTCGGTGGCCGACAAGGCTGCTGTGAAGAGCTGCGACCGAGAATGTCCCAGTGCAACAAGTTCAGTGCGACGTGCACGCACGGTGTCGAGGGCGGGCGCCCATGCATCTGTTGTTAACGGCAGAACAAGCCCTGCATCACCAACAACTCCGGGAAGGCTGGCTCGATCACTACAGATCACTGGAGCACCCATCAGCATCGCTTCGATGACAGGTGCGCCAAACCCTTCGTACTCACTCGGGAACACCATGGCATCGGCCATCTTCAATAAGCCATTGCGATCTTCATGTGACACGCGGCCCGGCATCACAACTCGAGAAGACAAATCATGTTTCGCAACGAACGCCACAACATCTTCGTGATGAGACCCTTCGGACCCAGCGAAAACAATGCGCAATGAAGGATCTGCCCATGCTCCACCCGCATTCACCAACAACTGCAACAAAAACAAGTGATTCTTATGGGGGTGCGTGATCGCAGGAAACACAAGAACGGGCCCATCTCCCAAAGAAAACTTTGCCCGTAGCGTCGATTCATCTGTTGCTGCTGCACTGATGTCGCTCTCAAGACCATGGCGAACAATGCCAATCTTCTTCGTTGCAGTTCCAAATGCCTGCGTGAGCGAATCGGCAACGAAACGAGAGGGTGCAGTGATTCGTGATGCACGACGAACCGATGATGGAACAACACGTTGCAGATACCGCAATTTCACCGGCGCGACATAGTGCGGGTAATCAATCCACTGAATGTCATGAATGGTGAGCACAGTGGTTTTGTTCCCGCGACGAGGAAGAGTTCCGCCTCCGTGATGCACCAGTGAGTATCCACGCGTTTTCTTGGCAAGCCATGTGTGCTCTAGCCAAATACGAACAGCACGACGAGAACAATCGTTTGGCGCTTCATGCACCTTGTACAGAGATGCAATACGTGGTTGACGTTGCGAGAAGCCGAGAGGTGCAAACACCTCGACGTCGTACTCATGTTCGATCTCTGCCAAGCCCAATAGTTGGCGTACGAGATATTCCTCACTACCACCGACGCCGGGCACGCACCACAGCAGGTTCATGGCGACACGAAGACGACTCATGCTTCATCCAACAATTCGCAATACGCAGAGAATGTGGCCCGAGCAGTTTCTGACCACGGAACTTGCACAGCACGGTCACGACTACGAGAGGACCACGCATCACGCGCAGCCAATGATTCACGAATACCCGATGCAATAGAAGACACATCAAGTGGATCAACAAGAATTGCTGCACCACCTGCAACTTCCTCCGTCGAGGTTCCGCGAGATGTCACCACGGGTGCGCCATGGGCCATTGCCTCAATGACAGGCAATCCGTATCCCTCCATGATGGAAGGAAATGCAAACACCGTGCACAAGTTGTACAAGGCAGGAAGATCGTGCGAAGGAACGAAACCGGTGAACCGTATGTCGTGACCAGAAAGTGGAGCCTCGTCGCCCCACCCTTCCATTCCGACAATCACAAGGGGTGGAGCATTGTCGATCAACGAGAGTGCCTCGACTAACCGTGCGAGATTCTTGCGTGGCTCCAACGTGCCAACGAACAACACGAAATCATCGGGTAGCGAATACGTTTCACGTACGCGAGCACGATCAACATCAGAGACTTCATGCGTTGTGACACCAAGAGGCACATGGCGCAAACGCCACTCTTCAAACCCTGCGTATAAACAATCTCGGTATGTACTCATTGATGAGCACAAGATCAGTGACGCACGATCTTGCAAAATGTTCAGACTGCGAGTGAACATCTTGTTGCCACGCGCAGTGAAGAATTCGGGATGCCGAAGAAATGCCAGATCATGAATTGTCACGACAAGTGGAAGATCTGTTGCCGGCGGAAGAATCGTGGTGGAGTGGACAAGTTGCAGATCCTCAATCACCGACTCCACCTTGGGCCACCGAAACCGTGTCCACATCTCGTACAGAATGGGTCCACCAAGAGGCAGCGCTGCCACCTTGACAGGGGGCATATACCCCTCGGTTGGTGGTCGGCGGTGGCGACCAGCCACTCCGATGAGGTCGAGACCTTCTATATGGCGCAACTCTTTCGCCACTTCAATGGCCGAGATTCCGGTCCCTCCGGGCACGCGATGCCAGCAATGTTCGAAGGTGTAGGCGACGCGCACCCCTTCATTCTGTCTGCTCGCGTCCTACGATGGCACCTATGGCGGAATTCTGGACAGGTCGACGAGTGCTCGTCACGGGCGGAAATGGCTTCCTTGGCCGTGTCGTAGTGGGCCTTTTGGCCAGCAAAGGTGCCCACGTAGTGGCTCCGACCCACGATGAATATGACCTCACCATCCCAGGGGTGGCTGATGCCATGCTCGCCACGCACTCCCCCAGCCATGTCATCCACCTCGCTGCCCGCGTCGGTGGCATTGGGTACAACCTGGTGGACCCCGCCCGCCTCTACCTCGACAACCTCATGATGGGCACGCACATCATTGAGGCTGCTCGTGCAGCCGGCACCGAGAAGACCGTTCTTCTGGGCACCGTGTGCTCGTATCCGAAGTTCACCCCGGTTCCCTTTAAAGAAGAGAGCTTCTGGGACGGCTACCCCGAAGAGACAAACGCGCCCTACGGCATCGCGAAGAAGGCACATCTTGTTCATGCGCAAGTCAACGCAGCTCAGTACGGACAAAAGTTTGCCTATCTCATTCCCACCAATCTCTACGGACCTGGCGACAAGTTCCATGAGTCGGTCTCACACGTCATCCCTGCACTCATCAAAAAATGTGTGGAGGCAAAAGAGGCTGGCGCTGATCACATCGATGTGTGGGGCACTGGTTCTGCAAGTCGCGAATACCTCTACGTCGAAGATGCAGCAGCCGCCATCGTGCTCGCCGCAGAAATTCATGAAGGGATTGAACCCATCAACTTGGGTTCAGATCGCGAGATCACGATTCGTGAAACAGCAGAAACAATCGCGAAGGTCACCGGTTTCACCGGAACACTGGTGTGGGATGCGACAAAACCTGATGGTCAACCACGACGACGCATTGACCCAACACGTGCAGCAGAGATGCTCGGCTGGAAAGCCGGTATGGATTTCTCTGAGGGACTTCGCCGCACTGTTGACTGGTATCTCGCTAATCGTGCAAGTGCCGAAGCAGCGCCACGCTGAAGCCGGCCCAATTCATCTCACACCTACACTGACATCGTGACGATTCCCCCGCCACCGATTGAGTTCTGCACTCGCCATCCCGATGTCGCAACGGGGCGTCACTGCACTCGCTGTGAACGCGCCGCGTGTAATGACTGTCTGACTCCTGCGCCGGTGGGTTCGCATTGTGTTGATTGTGTGCGCAGTGCTCGCCCTAGTGCAGCAGTTCGTGCCAAATATTGGAATGCGTCACAGAACATTCTCGTGACTCGCACATTGATTGCCATCAACATTGTTGTGTTCGTGTGGACTGTTGCGGGCAATCGCGAATACGACCTCGGACTCTCACGGGTCTATATCGAAAATGGCGAGTGGTACCGCGTCATCTCCTCTGGTTTCTTACACTTTGGCTTAATCCATGTGGGTATGAACATGTTGCTGCTCTGGCAACTTGGCCAACTTCTCGAACCAGCAATGGGCCGTACAAGATTCACCGCGTTGTATTTCATCGCAATGGTCGGCGGAGCAATCGGTGCACTCTTGGTGGAACCGAACGGTTTGACTGGCGGCGCATCAGGTGCAGTGTTTGGTTTAATGGCGGCTGCAGCAGTAGGCCTGAAACAACGCGGCATCAACCCAATGCAGACGGGCATCGGATCAACGTTGATTCTGAACTTGCTCATCACGTTTGCAATCCCTGGTATCTCGATTGGTGGCCATATTGGTGGCGCACTCACCGGAGCTGGCGTCGGATACTTCTTGCTCAAACCGCGCTGGCGTTAAACGACACACCTGCGTCGTACAGTCCCACGCACTCCCCTTTTCGCATCAATGCTTGTTCAGCACGATGCCTGTTGCACATTGCAATCACTGCGGAGACACCATGCTGAATGCATCACTCATTGACATCCCTCGTCCGTTTATCGACCCCATCAATACATTCGTTGAAGCACTCGGCGTTACCAGCATGACGATGCAACGACCTCGTTCTAATTCCACCGTTGCACTCTTGCTCGATAATCAACGCAGAGGCCTTGCGATGTTCCGCATTCCTCCACTCTCGTCTCAGTCCATCCATGCAGTGGTTGCCCACTGCTCCGAGATGCCGTCGACGTCGTCAGTTGTTCTCGTCAGCAGCCGTAGGGGCACTCCGGTTGTTCCTGCAGATATCGCACTCCTTCACATCTGCACTGCCACTCTTGCCGCTGCAGGTTTTCGCCTCTTTGACTGGGCTGTCATCGGTACCGGAGGCCTGTACTGCCCACGCACATTGGCGGGTGTTCCCGACCCATGGCCAGACACCACACCGTGCATGCTCTAAGTCGACGATGGGTCTTGGTGTTTGAACGCTCGACGTTGCTTGGCCGTGAGTCGCAAACCAGCTGCGCCTAACCGTCGGACTAATTCCTTGCTCGAAACCTCCACGGCACCCAACACAGTGGCTTTGTCTCGCACGTACTGCGGAAGGTCGTAGTGGTCCCCATGAAAAGCGCGTGGCGGTATGCCTAACTGCTCAGCAAAATCATGTAGTTCCTCCAACGACGTATCGCTCACCATGTGGCACCACACATGATCTTTATGCGCCCACCGGCAGTCATCTACAAGAATTGTCATGCGACGAAGAGGATTGTCATGCGATGGACACTGTACGACAGAGCGTCAAGGTGATTGACTGTTGGACATGGCAATGCCGCTGAAGACTCGTCCCGCAGAAGTTCGTCCCGATACCGAAGAGGTCACCGAAACGGGTGAACCAATTGTTGCCCACATCGTCAAAACGAAGCCCGGCGAGAATGCAGCAGCAAAAGTCCTAGAAGCACGCATCAACGGCACACCGATTGAAGCATTGTGTGGCCATGTGTGGGTGCCATCGCGCGATCCGAAGCAAGTGCCGATGTGCGGCAAGTGCAAAGAAATCTACGAGATGTATCGCGTCTTCAACGACGGCCTCGGCGACACTCCTAACGAATGAGTTCGCTGCATCTTCGCCCCGCTGTTCGTGGTCTCGTGATAGATCATGACGACCATGTACTCATGGTGCGGCTCGTGTTTCCGCACGGTGCATTTTGGGTTCTACCCGGTGGTGGCATCGACCAAGACGAAGATCACATGGATGCACTCCATCGTGAACTTCTCGAGGAGACAGGGTTAGTGGACGCAACAATCGGTGCACCAGTGTGGAACAGAACTCATCATTTCCAATTGATTGATGGCAACGGCACCGAATGGCGTGGCCAAACAGAGACTGTCTACATGGTACGCACGGAACGTTTTACTCCTGCACCATCATTCTCCGAAGAAGAACTGCGGGCAGAGAACTTGCATGAGCATCGATGGTGGAGCCTTGCCGACATGCTCGCCTATGAGGGGGACGACAAATTCACTCCTCGCGATATTGCTTCATACCTGCACGTCATCGTTAACGAGGGCATTCCTGCTGTTCCGTTCGAGATTGAACACAGCAGTTAGTCACTGCACTTAGCGGAAGTCCCGACTGGGTACTGCTGCTGGCGTAAACAACGGTGCAATATGTTCCGCCACCACATTGATCACACCATTGGCAGATTCCACTCGCCCACGTACAAGTAATGCCGACGCATCACGTGCGACTGCCCGATAGCGCGCCCAGCATCCTTTTGAGCACACCACATTGATGAGGCCTGTTTCATCTTCCAAGCTGATGAATGTTGCGCCGCGCGCACTCACCGGGCGCTGACGATGCGTGACAATGCCTGCCACCCACGCACGATCTTTGTGTGGCACCCGCACTAATGCATCAGCAGTCACGACACCTTTTGCATTGAGTTGTTCGCGCAAGAAAATGGTGGGGTGTCCGTCCGGAGAAATGCCCGTCGCCCACAAGTCAGCAATCGCTTCTTCCACGGGCTCCATGCCTGGCAATGTGGGGCGAGAGTTCAAACCCAACATGCCCTGTAAGTGCTGGCCGTTATTGCCGTGCGCGCCTGCCTCCCACAATGTGTGCCGACGATCATCGCCAAAACTGTTGGTGAAGGCGCCAGCAGTTGCCATCGCTTCCATTTGTTTACGTGACAACTGCGGAACACGACGCGCGAGATCTTCTAATGATTCATACGGGCGACCCTCTGCAACTAGCCGTGCTACTTCAGAGCCCACACCGCGCACGGAGCCAATACCTAATCGCACAGCCAAACCACCGAATGAATCTGCACACGGCTCCAACGTGGCGAGGTCTGCCGACGCGTTGATATCAGGCGTGTGTACCACCACGCCATGGCGACGCGCATCACGCACCAATGTGTGCGGCGACCAAAATCCCATTGGTTGTGCATTCAGTAACGCGGCACAAAACACTGCCGGCTCGTGCAACTTGATATACGACGACGAATACACGAGATACGCGAAACTGACCGAGTGGCTTTCGGGGAAGCCATAACTAGCAAAGGCCGCCATCTTGTCGAAGATTTCATCAGCGATGGCGCCAGTGATGCCACGCGCCGCCATGCCTTCATACAAACGATCTTTCAATCGCTGCATGCGCAATGCTGAACGCTTGGAGCCCATTGCTTGTCGCAGTTGATCTGCTTCGGTAGCGGTAAAGCCCGCAACATCGATAGCCATCTGCATGAGTTGTTCTTGAAACAACGGCACACCCAACGTTTTCGCCAAGGCGTTCTCAAGCAACGGATGCAGATACGTAATGGGCTCTTCACCATTGCGTCGACGAATATACGGATGCACCGACCCACCCTGAATAGGGCCAGGGCGAATGAGTGCAATCTCCACTACAAGGTCGTAGAAGCGGCGCGGCTTGAGGCGCGGCAACGTGGACATCTGCGCACGCGACTCCACTTGGAACACACCCACCGTGTCAGCGCGACACAACATCGTGTACACATCGTCTTCTTGCGGAATAGTGGCGAGGTCTAATTGATATCCACGATGTTCAGAGATGAATGCCACCGCATTCGATAGCGCCGACAACATGCCGAGACCCAAGAGATCAAACTTCACGAGGCCAATGGCAGCGCAATCATCTTTGTCCCATTGCAACACACTGCGGTTCTCCATGCGTGCCCACTCCACCGGGCACACTTCAACAATCGGCCTGTCGCACATCACCATGCCGCCAGAGTGAATACCCAAGTGACGGGGCATGTTTTCTATCTCGGCTGCCATCTCTAACACCATCGGCTCAATGTCGTGCTCGCGTTGCGTGGCCGTAACACCCACACTGCCCCAGGCATCAACTTGCTTGCTCCAGGAATCTTGCTGTGCAGGCGCGTACCCCAATGCACGCGCCATGTCGCGCACCGCAGAACGAGACCGGTACGTAATCACATTGGCCACTTGTGCTGCATGCAAACGACCATGTCGTTGAAACACGTACTGAATCACTTCTTCACGGCGACCACTTTCGATATCGATGTCGATGTCGGGCGGCCCGTCGCGTTCAGGCGACAAGAACCGTTCAAACAACAGACCTAGTGACACCGCATCCGCTTTGGTGATGCCCAACGAATAACACACCGCACTGTTGGCGGCACTGCCGCGCCCTTGACACAAAATGCCCTTCTCTTCGCAGAAGCGCACAATGTCCCACACCACCAAGAAGTACCCAGCAAAACCGAGCGTTTCGATGATGCCGAGTTCGTGCTCAATTGTGCGCCATGCGCGCGCACGCAAGGACAAGTCTTCCCCGCCGTCAGGCTTTATGCCATACCGATGCTCTGCGCCTGTCGTGACAAGTCGCCGAAGAAACTCCATTTCGTTCAACCCATCAGGGCACGGAAACGGCGGTAGTTGTGGTGCAACCAGCGACAAGTCGAATGCGATCTCGCGTGCAACATCTGCAGCGCGCTGCACCACACCGGGGTATCGAGCAAAGCGTCGTTCCATTTCTGCACCTGAACGCAGATATGCAGTAGCGGCGGGCGGCAGCAAGTGATCAATCTCATTGAGGTCGCATCGGTTGCGCACTGCAGCCATTGCCGTTGCTAAACGATGTTGCGATGGCACGGCATACGACACATTGTTCGTCGCCACACATTCCACATCGAGACGTGCTGCAATGCGCACCAATTGGTCGTTACGCACCGCGTCAATGGGGTCACCGTGATCCCACAGTTCCATCAACACGTTGTGTGCACCAAACGCTTCCATCAGTTGACGCGTGACATGTTCTGCTGCAGTCGGGCCGTGTTCCACCAACGCACGCACCACGGCGCCGTTGCTGCCACCCGTGAGAACCATGCATTGTTGTTGCACTGTGTTGGCAACAGTGCACACACTGAACACGGGCGCACCTTTGCTGCCCGCCATTTGTCCTTCGCTAATCGCACGTGCCATTCGCGCGTACCCTGCGGCACCACGCGACAACAACACCACTTCACCAAAGGCACCCATGTCGAGTTCCACACCAAACACGGTGGGCAACTGCATCGCACGTGCGGCTTCAGCAAAACGAACAATGCCGTACAAACCATTGCGATCAGTGATCGCCAATGCACCCAGCCCCAGCGACGATGCCACCTCGGCTAGTTCTTCAGGGTGAGCCGCACCTTCCAGAAATGAAAAGTTCGACCGACAATGCAGTTCTGCATATTGGGGTGCGGGGGCCTCACGAATCACTCCATGAGCGTACCGAACATATGTTCGTATGAAAAGGGGAAGTTATAAGCCCAGTAAGGCTTTTGTTGCTACTAATCCGCCGTGCAGGCCAACATCAGCAATCTCGAGAGCTTCATCCCAGGTGAACCACCGGGCATCGGGGCTCTCCCCTTCGGCTGGGTTCATCGGCACCTCGGGTGCACGAACCACATATCGAAGATCATGGTGCGTGTGCCCCTTTGGGCCCGCGTGCACATCGACGTGCACGAATACGCCATCACCATTTTCGTGACGCACAGGCAACCCTGTTTCTTCTTCTGCTTCCCGCAATGCACCTTGTGCTGGTGTCTCGCCTGCATCGATGTGTCCACCTGGCTGCAACCACATGCCTAAACGTTTGTGTAAGTGCAACGCCACTTTGTCTCCTGCATCGCTCACCACAATCGCCGAGGCCGTGACATGCACAAGGCCTAATGCTTCGTCGTACGGCTCTGTCAATGTGGGAACAACTGCAAGAAATGTTGCAATGGACTCACGTTCACGTTCATCAACAGGCACCCGCGTGCTCAACACGGTGAGAATGTGAGCAATATCGGCGTTGTTGTGCACATCTCTACTGTGCCACACCACATTGCAAACCCACACATGGCAGACCATGCAGCTAGTCGTAGCGCGCCAGTAACCGCCACTGATGATTCTCGAGCCCCATGAGGAACACACGCAATGCACCGCGTTTGTTTTGTACGAGCAACTGCAATCGAACATGTCGGCGTTTGCGGCGCGCATCCCACCATCGCTCTTCCACGGGCCATGGTCCGGCTGTGCGCATCACAACATAGGTATGCCCTGACACGGTGACAACAGCAGGTTCTGCATCGAGTTCGTGTCGGCCTGTCACACTCACAGGTGCACCAGCTTTATTCAGCACTGTTGCTTCGGGCGGCACCACAGCAATGGATGCCGGCGATGGTCGTGGCACTGCCCCGCTCCAATCACGCGCTACACCTTTGCCAGTATTCACTCGTTGTTCTGATTCGTGTTGATCAGATAAATCAACCAATGCAATCGGCACCTGCGAAAACACCGTGGCGACATCGCGGCCGCCTTCCCAACGTGGGACTGTGACTTGTACATGTTCACTCACCGCCGATGCCATGGCCGCAGCGCGTGCTGCACGTTCGGTGTTTTCTTCGTTACCGCCCCACAACAACGGTTGCACCACCAACACTTCACGTGTTTCTAACGGCGTGAACTCAACGCGCACCACACCACTAGTGGGCGCATCGGGGTCTGCTTCATTCGTCACCAACCAACCATCGAGTTGATACAACAAACGTTGCGCCAGTGACGCCGCACCAAAACCTCGTGGTTCTCCCCAGATACGCGAGGTGGCTTCTGCATGATCTGTTTCGCACGTGACCAACATGCGCACACACTGCTGACCCTGGCCGGCGATGGCAGAGACAAGTGCATCAATGGTGGGCCGTGTTGCTGCCACCACATGATCTGCCGATGTGAGCGGGGACTCAAACTCAATGTGTCGTGCAAAGTCGGACGGTGGTGCACCTGGTGCGAGATAGCGCACCTCTGCGCCCGACACCAGTTGCCACACATGCTTGCCTTCGGTGCCGAAGCGATCGATGAGCGCTGCCTCGCCTACGCCGTGCACTGCTTCACACGTGCGTAAACCCAAACGACCCAAGAGATCTACCGTGTCGACACTGATGCCACCGACATGCGCCAACGATGCGACGGGCAATGCAAACAAGAACTGTTGTGCAATGGCAGATTCCACCACGCATGGCGTACCGCGTGATACCGCCAAGTGCGCCGCCGCTGTTGCAGCAAAGCGAGAATCGGCAACACCCACACCAAACGGCGAATCAACAACACGACAGAGCTCATGCAACATGCGTGCCACAGCAACATCGCCACCGAAGTAGCGCGACGGCCCACGTGCAGCCATCACAACAGTGCCGACTTCTTCTACTTCCACCAACGGAGAGATTGTGGTGAGACTGCGCACCACATGTTCGAACATCGTGAACGCGTGCTGTTCACCCAGTGCGCCATATTGCTGTTGCCATTGCGGAAACACCACCGCAATCGAGCGTGTCATGCGTGCACCTTCATAACGATGCCGCACCATCTGCTGCGGGTAACTGCACGGTCAGCGCACGTTGGTTGTACACGCGGCGACCATGTGCCTGTACCGACATGGTGCGTGATGATGCATGCGTATGGAAATGCCATTCCGTGGTGGATGATGACAACACAACATCGGGAGAGAACTGACCAGCACGACCCAAGATGATCAACACCGAGCCCGATGCTTTTGCACGCGCCACAATGCGTCGCGTTTCTGCAGCAGAACATGTAGGCGATGACACCACCACAAGATCAATGCCATCGACCAAGGCACCCACTACTTGTGCGTACGACTGTGTGTGCCCACCCGTACTGACACACATGACACGTTGTAATGCCACGCCGTATTCATGCGCGGCCATCAGACCCACACGCGGCACATCGACACACGCCAACCATGAACCCACCGATGTTGCAGTGGCAACAAGAGAGAACAACAACGACATGGGCGCATCACCTGCGCACGCGTACACACCACCGCGTTCTAAACCCGACGATGGAAGAAGACTGGCCAACGCAGGTGCGACAGGAACTGGACCAAACCCTGCTTCGGCGCGTGCAGACACACGCTGCGCAAACTGCGCACCTGTTTCAATGCCAGAAGAATGTGTGCCCGTTAGTTCGGGAAGGAGAAGATGACCCACGCGGTCACCATAGCGAACAGGTGTTCGTATATTCCAAGGCGCTCTGGCCTTGGCGTCAGGGCTTAACCCTGCTTGGCCATCCAGCGCTCGCGGCCAAGGCGGCTGCGCTCCCACAAGTGCGCAGGCACTCGCGGATCAAGAGCAGGACCACCATCAACTGATGGCGCGGCAGCAGCAGGCGCTGCTTCGGCTGGCATGTTGGCCAAGAGTTCTTCCAGCGATGGAGGGGTCATACCCGGCTTCCAGTACTGATACATGTCGCGAACAATGGTGTCGAGACCCGACTGTGATGCGCCCGAGGCCAAACCAGCAGTGACGATATTGCCGTACACGTGCACCCACGAAACCTGGCCGGACTCGAACAAACGGCGAGACAACATGGCTGCAGGGCGTGGGCCCTTAGCCTCGGCGGCGCTGTTGAAGCGCTCATGACCCATGCCCGTGAGGGAACGATTGGTCTCGAAACGGACGATGGCGGGAGTACCGCCTGTCTTTTGCTGAACTGCCACTGGCTGACCCATAAATGTCACGCTAGTCAATGGCGGGTCGGCTTCGCCTACTAATCGGTTGGCGGGTACCGTAGCGA